>Ga0181526_10000008_pt1 | contig 282609 bp, 259 predicted proteins | sample PEATcosm2014_Bin_35_FD_119750 | JGI IMG/M metagenome (GOLD analysis project Ga0181526, IMG submission 119750) | Peatland microbial communities from MTU Mesocosm Facility, Houghton, MI, USA - PEATcosm2014_Bin06_30_metaG | ecosystem: Environmental > Terrestrial > Soil > Wetlands > Peat | place... | reverse complement strand
GAGTGCCAGCAAGCCGGCTTCCGGCGAGAACATCTCGCGTCCCGCGGCAAAGACGGCGAGCGCGAGGCCGAGTGTGAAAAGTAGCATCATGCCGCGCCCGCGCGCCAGCAGCCGATCGGCGTCCGCTCCGTAGAGAAACTGGGAGGCGGTTAGGAAGTCCTCATACTTGAAACTGCGGCCCGGAGCGGGCTCAGGCTCTTTCGGATGGAGCGGCAGAAGCCCGGCAGCAGCAACCAGCTTGGCAAACGGGGGATGCTCGGGGTTGCGCCCAAAGTCGCCATGTTTCCAGTACTCGTACCCGGCGTAGAGGTGATCGGACTCGTCGAAGGTCTGGGACTCCTGACGGGTGGAGAGAACGATCTGCATCGCGATGATCGCGAGCAGGCCGAGCACGGCCAGCCGGTACGCCGGACGCAAAGCGCCAGAAGGCCGTAGATCCACCGGCTTGGTAGAAGTCAAATTCCTCTCCTTGACAATAAGCGATATAGAATCAAATATTTGAAAAGGCATAAATATACTTGACACACCATGGAGCCTTTGATACAGTTACTTCATGGAACAGCAAATCACTCCTACCAGCTTACTCGAAGCCATCCGGTATTTCTCGGATGTTGATGTATGCATTGAGTTTGTAGCCTCTCTGCGCTGGCTTGATGGCGTTGCACAATGCCCCCATTGTGGTGGCAAGAATGCTGGTTTCCTCAAAACTCGCCGCATCTGGAAGTGCCGGGTGCCTGAGTGCCGCAAACAGTTCTCGGTCAAGACTGGCACGATCTTTGAAGAGTCTCCTATCGGGCTGGATAAATGGCTCATGGCGATCTGGCTGGTAGTGAATTGCAAGAATGGTATCAGCAGCTATGAAATTCACCGCGACCTGAAGGTCACACAGAAGTCGGCATGGTTCATGCTGCATCGCATCCGGCTGGCCCTCAAGAATGGTACCTGGGCGAAACTGGGCGGCGGTGGAGAGCCTGTAGAAGTTGACGAGACATTCATCGGCGGCAAGCCGAAGAACATGCACGCGAAGCGGCGGCTCAAGATGAAGACCTCACTGAACGGCTATGCGGAAAAGGCTATCGTGGTCGGGATGTTGGACCGCGACTCTCGGCAGGTTCGGGCGAAGGTATTACCGAACGTACGCCGGGATACTTTGCAGAACGCGATTCTGGACACTATCGAACGTAAGGCAACCGTCTACACCGATGGCTTCCAAGCCTATGACGATCTGGCGAAGCGGGAGTACCTCCATGAGACCGTGACTCACATTGATGAGTATGTGCGTGGCAACGTCCACACTCAGGGCATCGAAAACTTCTGGTCGCTCTTGAAGCGCGGCCTCAATGGAACCTATGTTGCGGTCGAGCCGTTCCACCTTGAGCGTTACCTGGATGAGCAAATGTTCCGGTTCAACAACCGCGCAACGAAAGACAACCCGCTCAATGACGCGGATCGTTTCATGCTGGCTGTATCGCAGATTTCAGGGAAGAGACTGACTTATGCAGAACTGACTGGCAAGGTGCAGGAAACCGCGTCCTAACGCCCTGAGACTGAGGAGCGGAGCTTTGCGCGAGCGGCAGGGGCGAGGGAAGCGCCCTTAGAAAGACGCTTCCCGCTCTCTCTGTGGGCTTCGATGCGCGTCTGCATCTCGTCTTTGGATACCGTCAAAATGTCTCTCACTGCCGTGGTAAAGCGGGTGAACTCCGGGGTGGCCGGCGGCGTCTTCATGCGTCAATCTTAGCGCAGTTGCAACTATCGGGGGATAGCAAAAATTTCCCATCCTCTATGCAATAAAGTGCATATAGGGAATTACCGTTCATACCCAAAAAGTTGTAGACTATTGAAAGATAGCGCGTTAGTATGGCACCCAATTTGCTAGATGGAAGGTAGTTGTCGCCAAATTCTGTACTCGTCGTCACCAAGTCGGATGTAGGTAACCGTTATCTCGTCGTGGCCGTCGTTGAACCGTCGGATATCAAGCTGGACAACAACACTGCCATCTGCACTTGTACGCTCTTCCCAACGAAATTCGTAGTCCGGATAGCGTTGGCTATGGATGGGCGTCATCTTACCGCCGTTATGTAGTGCAGTCCGCGACTCGCAATCGTTGCGGACGTAGGTTTCACGGAGTTCCTGTTCATTGAGATCTACTGGAGATTTAATCATGGTCGTCTCTGTCAAAGTCATTTCTAATCTCGCGTTGAGTTATGTCGAGGGCGATATCTCCGCCGCAGATTTCGCAAACAAATTCTCGCGCATGGAACAGCCGTCACTCAAGTCTCACGACATTGCCCTCAGGGCGTTGGTTTCCGGCATTCATGCCCAGATATTCCATTTCTTTCACTCCCTCATTTCGGAGAACGAATTCCGCCAAAGCGTCGAAATACTTGCTCGGCAGGTGTCGATGAATTTCTCCACTGATCCTTCCGCCATCCTGAAAAAGGGTGCTGCTCCCTCGGGGAGTGTGGAAGTGATTTTCGAGTACGCCTAACCACCTCTCTGCATCGGGTTCATGACTCGCACTCCCTTCGGCATACTGTTGGGGTTGTGAGTAAGCGGAAACTGGGTCAAAAACGGCTCTTGTCCCTCGACTTCAAAGGACCAGGTATAAGTTCCGAAACTCATGAACCGTAGGTTCGACAGCCGCATTGGCATAACAATCGGCGCATCTATCGCCGATTGGATATTGCCCTCGACGGCGAATAGAACGGCCCCATTATCGAGTTGTCGAAGAGTGGCCTTGAATTTACGGCTCACTCCAACCTCGTCGGCACTGAAGGACTGGAAGACCGTGAGGCTGGGAAGGACTAGGGGGAGTTGGGGCGTAGACAGCCCATTCGCGTATACGCCGATGAGAATAAACTTGGCGCCAATCTCCATCCGGACGTCATCGCAGATCACGGTAAAATTGTGAGTTATGTGCATATAAGTCTCCAAGTTTCTGCAATATGACCCAAGTTCGGCAACAGGCACAACTCTCCTGTGCACTTTGGTGTTGATTTTTGGAGGGATTTGATCTAGGCTGGGATTCTCAAGTCGCCAGCGGGTCGAATAACCCCAAAGCTCTAGCCGTGAAAGCAACTCAAGCCCACCTCGCGAGTGGGCTTTTGTGCGCCTACAGCTAATATCACCAAACTAAACTCAAGCTAGCATATTCGCCGAATTACCGCCAGTACAACTTGAGGTTTTCACTCCCACATTTCCGAAAGCGCAAGGGATGGGGGAATCAAACTTGGTTCCCCCAAGATGTAGACCGGGGATGGAGAAAGATTTGAGTCTTGGGGACTCATGCTGCCCTGAAACCTGTGCAAAACTCGTACTCAAAGGGAATCAAGCCAGGTGCTGCCCTGTCACGGTATCCTGAGTTTACACGGGTTTGGTGTCTCAGGTATATTTATGCCTTTGAAAAGGCTCGACTTTGTCAACCGCCGGAACGGAAAGATTTCACCCTCTGGCAACCACAACCTACCCATGACCACTCCTCTCACCGCCCGCGAACGTTTCGCCCTCGGCCAGTCGCAGCGCAAGCACATGCGCCGCGCCGACCACGCCGGCTGGCAGCCCAAGCTCCGCCACCACGCCGACCCGCTCCGCCTGCTCGCCGACTCCATGCGCGGCCGCGTCCCCGCGCTCATTCAAATCAAGTACGACCGCATGGCCGCCTCGCCCTTCGGTTTCTTTCGCGGCGCCGTGCCCGTCATGGCCTACGATCTTTCGCTCGGCCCCAACACCGGCATCTACACCCAGCTCTGCGGCGACGCGCACGTTCGCAACCTCGGCGCCTTCGCCGCGCCCGACGGCCGCCTCGTCTTCGACATCAACGACTTCGACGAGTCCATCCGCGGCCCCTTCGAGTGGGACGTAAAGCGCATGGCCGCCAGCCTTATCCTCGCCGGTCGCGAGGCCGGCGCCCGGCACAGTTCCTGCCGCGACGCCACCCGCGCCTTCCTGGCCAGCTACCGCACCAACATGCACACCTTCGCCCGCATGCCCGTGCTCGATCTCGCGCGTTACATGGTCCATCGCCTGCAAAGCGTCCAGCCCATCTCGCAAATCCTGCGCCTCGCCGAGCGCGCCACCCCGCTGCACAATCTGGACGCGCTCACCGTCCCCATCACCGGCGCGAGCGACACCCGCGCCGCAACCTCGGAACTCCCGCAGCGCAAGCGCGACCCCAAGGCCCGCGTCTTCCGGTCCGCGCCGCCCGACCTCACTCGCGTCCACGGCCTCACCGCGCGCCACGTGCTTGACTCGCTCGCCACCTACGCCGAAACCCTCCAGCCCGAGCGCCGCCACTTCCTCAGTCAGTACACCCCGCTCGACATCGCCTTCAAGATCGTCGGCACCGGCTCTGTCGGCCTGCGCGACTATTGCATCTACATGCAAGGCAACGGCGCCAAAGACCCGCTCTTCCTGCAGATCAAGGAGGAGGCCGCCTCCGCCTACGCACCCTACCTCATCGAGCAATCCGAGCCGCACCACCAGGGCCGCCGCGTCGTCGACGGCCAGCGCGCCATGCAGTTCCAGTCCGACCCCTTCCTCGGCTGGACCACCATCCAGGGCCGCGACTACCTTGTCCGCCAGCTCAACGACCACAAAGGCTCAGTCCAGTTGGACGAGCTCAAGTCCACCGCCCTGCTGGAGTACGCAACCGTCTGCGGCGAAACCCTCGCCCGCGGCCACGCCCGCGCCGGAGACCCCTGCGCCATCGCCGGCTACATCGGCGCCTCCACCCGCTTCGACGACGCCATCACCCGCTTCTCCTCCAGCTACGCCGACCAGACCGACCGCGACTGGCAAGCTCTCATCCGCTCCCGCCGCGACACCGCGCCCAGCGCCAAGCCCGCCGCCAAATCACTTAGGCCCGCCAAACCCGGCTCAAATAAAACAAAGAAAGCCGTTGACTAGTAGGCGAGCTCATGTACGCCGTCATGAGCCGAAGAGGTGCTGAAAATGGCCGTTTCGTTAAGGGCACGGATTTATCCGTGCCGTAAATGCCACATAGTCATCGCGGCTTCAGCCCCTGAGGTCACGTCTTCGGACCGAGACGACTTTTTCATCACCCTCTGAAGGCCCGACCTAAAATCTTCCCACGGCCCTTTGCTGCAACGCCGGATCAAGCGCCGATCGCAATCCCACCGCACACAACAAAACCGCCGCCTGCATTGCTGCAAGGCGGCGGCGTTTTACTTACGTTTGGAGTTACCAGCTCACGCGCCCGGACAACTGCAAATCGCGTGGATTATTCACCACGCTGCCGATGGTGCCGTATGAGGTGGTGCCCGAGATGATGCCGTTGGTTTCGGTTGCTGAGCCGTTTCCAACCGCACCGCCCGGCCCGGAGAAGACCACGTGGTTGGTTGCGTTCAGCAGATCGGCTTCAAACTGCAGCTTGACGTTCTCCCAGATCGGGAAAGCCCGCTTCAGGCCCAGGTCGATATTGTAGGTGCCCATGCCCCAGACGTTGTACGCTCCAACCCTTGCCGCCGTACCAATTTGATACGCCGCCGGACCGAGACCCACCGCGATCTGTTGCGTGTTGGTCAAGGCCGACTGCAGGGTGTTGGTCGCATCCAGCACCGAGAACGCATTCAGCTCTAAGTGATGCAGTGCGCTGTAGGTGTTGCCAAAGCCCGTCGCGGCCACAATTCCTCCGGGAGGGTTGTTGTAGGAAAGCGTGCGCGGATTGTACCCAGCCACTGGGCTCGGCATGCAGGTGCCCAGCGGAGAGCCCGCACAACCCGTGCCGGTAAAGGCGACTGGAGAACCCGAGTGATAGGTGAAGATACCCGAGAGGCTCCAGTCCTTGGCCAGCGACCGAACCACCAGGTTATCCGATGCCATGCTCCCCTTGCCGAACGGCGACAGATACACGATCGTTCCCGTCAGGTTCTCCGGCTGGTCGGTAACTGAAAGCGACCGGTCCAGGCGCGGATTGTCGTTCAGGCGGAAGCTACCCACATCGTCCATCGACTTCGAGAACGTGTAGTTCAGCATGAAGTCCAGCCCGTGCGCCGGACGTTCCCGCAACGAAACTTCGAGCGCATGGAAGTTGGTGTTGCCGTTGAAGTTGGTGGTATCGCTCACGCCGTATTGCGGAAACGCCGTGAAGTACCCGGTGGTGCCGCTCGACGTCGGGTAGGTCACTCCGCCGGCGTAGGGGTTCTGAGGATTGAAGCCCTCCTCCTCGAACAGGTTTATGTTCGCCTGCGTCGCCTTGGTCGTCAGCAGCGGTGTCGTGCAGGTTTGGGCCGTGCACGGAATCACGCCCGTGCCCGCCGCGTTCGGCTGGAAAGCTGCCAGCGCGGCGTAGTTGGTCGTCAGTGCATTATGCCGGTTCGGTGGGTCCTCGCCGCCCGAGATGAAGTGGCCCTGGCTGCCCACGTAGCTGATCGTGATCGACATGTCCCGCGTCACCTGGCGCTGAATGCCGAACGTCCAGTTGATGAACTCAGGCGTTCGCGCGCCCTTGTACGGATCGAAGATGCTGATGCTGGACCCGCTGGCGCTGCCCGTCGCGGAGTTGTTGCCCGTGCCGTACTCCGCCAGGCTGGTGCCGCCCGTCGGAGGAGTCGGTGCCGCAACCGAGCCGTTGAAGCCGCAGGTGGTGCCGTCGGCCGTTCCGTTCGCGCACTGCGTGTTGTCCCAGTAGAACACCGGGAAACTCGTGGTGGTGACCAGAGGGGTCGATCCCGACGGGGTCAGACCCAGGGTACCCGGCGATCCGGATTGGCTTCCGCTGGTCCAGTCGCCACGCGCGAAGTTCACGTTGTAGCTGCCGCGAACCACCGTCTTTGAGTTCAGCGAGTAGGCCATGCCGATGCGCGGCCCGATGTTCTCCCAGTAGATCGGAGACGGCGACTTGCAGTTGCAATATTGTGCCGGGTTGCCGTTCCCGGCAAACTCCACCGTTCCCCGATTTCCGGTGATCGAGTTCACGCCGGCCGGGTTGAAGAACGTGAAGATGTTATGCGCCTCCTGGATGGAGGGGAAGATGTCCCAGCGCAGGCCAAGGTTCAACGTCAGCTTCTCGTTCACCTTGTAGTCGTCCTGGGCCCAGAACGACGGGTCCCGCCAGCGCGTTCCCAACCCGGGGATAAACAGGTCCAGCACCGAGGCGCTGCTCACCGCGCCAAGCATGTAACTGGCGGTGCTGTTGCCGCTTCCGCTCAGCAGGGCGGTGCCAAGTCCTGCAGCCGAGGAGAAACCCGCCGTCTGGGTCGAGGCAAAACCGTAATCCATCGGGCCGGTCGGTCCCAACGACTTGTAGTAGTTGAACTGCACATCGACATACTGCCCGCCGATGGTGAAGTTCTGCTTGCCGAACTCCCATTGCACGTTGTCCGTCACCGTATACGTGTTGTTCACCTTGGAGTTCCAGGCATAACCAGCCAGGGTCGGGCCCACGCCGGTAATCTCCGGGAAGCCGTTGCTGGCCTGGCCCGCTGGAGTATTCAGCAACCCCGTGGCTGCGGCTGCGTACTGCGCAGCATCGTCCGGAGTCACTGAAACGCTCTGGTAACGCCCGTACCCAAGCGCAAACTGGTTCACAATATGCGGGCTGACCGTGAACACGTCCTTCACGATGTCGATGTTGGTCACAGGATGGTACGCCTGCGAGGTGTTGAACGGCGGTCCAAGGCCGCTGACCGAGTTGGGACCAGTGCTGGCCTGACGGCCGAACGCAACGATAATCGCAATCTGGTTCTTCGCGCTCTGGTTGTAGTCGATCCGGCCCGTCGAGTACCAGTTGGCTAGACCCGTAGGCGTGCCGTAGTTCAGGTTGTTGGTGTACTCATTCTGGTTGGCGAGCTGTTCATATTTCACCCAGTACTGGTTGATGTATTGGGCGGTCTGCGATAGCCGGCTGCCCGGAATCACGTCGAATGTCGGCACCCCGTTCGCGCCCACGCCCTTGAACGGTGTGCGCGTGCAGGGACTGGCCGCCGTGCCCAGGCACCCTAGCGCCTCCGTGATCGGATCGTAGATGTCTTCGCACCCGTTCGCCGCAACTCCTTCTGAAGCCGTCGACGTGCAGGTCTTCGCGGAGCCATTGGCCAGCGCGTATTGCGTGTAATCGGCATAGCCCAGTTGGGTCCCGGATGAGGTCAGACCAAGCATCAACGACGTCGGAATCGACATCGCCGAGTAGACCGCGCCGTGCTGCTCCCGGTATTGGCCATAGTTCCCGAACAGGAACAGCTTGTTCTTGATGATCGGGCCGCTGATTACAATGCCGAACTCGTTCTGCACCTCGCGCGGCTTCACGCCGCCAAGAGAGCACCAGTTGGTCGATCCGTTTGGCAGGGCCGCGTAAGTGCAAATGCCGCCCGCCGGTACAGGCTGGCCGGTCAGAGTGGGGACCTTATTGGTGAACGCCCACGCATCGAACAGTGTATTGCGGTTGAACTCATACAACGATCCGTGGATCGCATTGCCGCCCGACTTCACGGAATAATTCTCCACGCCCTGCCCCGCAAACTGCGAGGAGTAGCCCGCCGTCTGCACCTGGAACTGGTTGATCGCGTCCACGCCGATCGCCGTCCACGTAAAGCGAGGGTCGCCCACCTGGTCCGCTTCGGGCAGGTTCACGCCTTCAATATAGATCTCCGACACGCCGCCCGCCGGGCCGCTGCCGTTCACGATGCCCGAGTTGTCGGTGCTGTTATTGGAGGTGTAATTCACCTGCACGCCCGGCATCAGGTATTCGAAGTCGGTGGCGCGCCGCTGGTCGCTCACGCCCGGTCCGCCCTGGCTCATCTGGATGGGCAGGTTCGAATACATCTCGTTGTCCATTACCGCGCCCAGCACCGCGTCCGTGGTCTGCAGCAGCGGCGGCGCCGCGGTGATCGTCACCGTCTCGGTCGCCTGGCCCACGGTCAGCTTCACGTTCACGCTCACCGTTACCAGCGCGTCTACCGTGATGTTTTCCTGCTTGTACCCCTCGAATCCCGCCGCCGACACCGTCACCGTGTACGTCCCCGGGATCAGCGCCGAGATGTTGTAGTCACCCGCGCGGGTCGTGGTCCGCACCGTGTTCACATTGGTGTCGATGTTGGTCACAGTCACGGTCGCGCCCACCACCACCGCGCCGGTGGGGTCCTCGACCGTGCCCGAGATGGCTCCGGTACCGGAGAGCTGAGCATGCGCCATCATCCCGGCAGCGCCGGCAAGAACCAGCACGAAAGCCATCAAACCGGTAATCAATCTGTGCGACGTTGCTCGCAATAGGTGCTTCGAAGGTGTTCGGAACATTGTGTGTAACCTCGTGAACATGAAAATGAGATCGGACAGCGGAATAGCTTCCCAGGACTGTCCGCTGTCGGCAGCCTAGGAGCGTAAAGGTAAGACCACTTTATGTGCGTTGTGAAGCTTCTCCTTACGGCCCTATCTTTGTCAAGCAATTTCGCCAGAAGTTTTCTCCGGGCACCTTACCTTTCACGTAACGCAGTTTCCTTTCACCATCTAACCTCGGACGCGGACCCCGGCTGGCCTCCAGAAGCCCATCCGAATCCCCCTCCCCCCGTCCCCCAGAATCCAAAGAATGAACTTGCAATCAATTACTTACGCCGACACGCATACACCGCAGCAGACCGGGTCTGCAACTCCTCGCCCGTCGGCCGCGGGTCCAGCCTTTCGCGCTCAAGTCCAAGTGGAAATTGTTTTCGGTTTGCAATCCCGAAGCGCAAATGAGGTCAGACCTTCCACCCCGCGGCTTCTTTCCTCAGCGCGCCCCTGCGCCCGCCCCAAAGTCCCCATGCGCCCCCAGCCACGCCCGCAGCTCCGGCTCCTCGGCCGCGCGCAGATGGATGCAGTCATTAATGCTGTCGATCGACTTCGCCAGCGCCCGCTCTGCCCCCTCCACCCGATGTTCCCGAAAAAAGCCCGCCACCTCATCCCGCCTTTCCACCGTGCAGAACGCCCCCGTCGCCTCCACAATCCGCTCGCCCGAGCTCTCCGTCGCCTTCCGCTCGATCGCCGCCCAGTGCTGTTGGACGTACTCCCACGCCAGATCCTGGGTCGCCCGCCGCTCCAGCAGCAGCGCTATCAGCGTCCAACTGTCCTGGCTCCGCACCTCGCCGGACACTGCATACTCCAGCGTCCGGATCACCAACTCCGGGGCCTCGAACCGCGTCAGCGCCCTCAGCGCAGCCTCCTTCAGGTCTGGATCGGTCGCATTCCGCCCCACCCGCTGCATCTTCTCGTACATCTGGGTATCGCCCTTCACCGTAGCCAGCGCCACAGCCGCATCCGCCAAGGTCGGGTCGGCCACCTTTTGTCCGGCGAACAGTTGCTTCGCCATGCTCTCCGCCTCCGCCAGCACCGCCGGGTCCTGCGCATCGCCCAACTCCTCAAACAGCGTCTCGCGCAGGTCCGCGTGGTCGTCCTTCTCATGCTTCTCGGGCCCGCCCAGCGCCGTGTACACCGGATCGAACTCCCGCCGCACCACCGCATCCAGCCGCTCGCGGTCCGCATCCGTCGCAATCTGCGACTCGATCATCCCCACCCGCCCCAGCGCGCTGTCCACCACCGCCGCATTCGGGTCCGCCTTCACCGCCAGCACCAGGTCCAGAAAATCCCCCACCGTCCCTTGCCCCGCCCGCATCAACGCCCATCGGTCCCCCAGCAGCCCAATCCGCTCCGCCGGCGTCAGCCCGGTCTCCACATTCGCCACCAGCGCCTTCCACTCCCCCGCCGGATACGCCGTCCGGTAATACCCCTTGTCCCCCGCATCCGCAAATAGAAAACCGGAAGATGGAGCGGTCAGTTGCCCCACACCAGGGCCCACCACTTCGCATCCATCTCCATGCACGCAAACCGGAATCGTCCAAACGGTTTCGGAACCGACGCATGCAGCACAATCTGTGGCAGCGCCCGTTCCGGAGAGCAGGAATTCCCCCTGCGCCACCGGCACACTGGGTGCCCCATTCATGACGGCTTTACCGTCATGGGTGGGGTCCTTCATCGCGCCGCCAATCGTCACCAGCGGAACCCCCGGCTGGTCCACAAAGCTCCGCATCACCTTATCCACCGGCAGTCCGCTCACCCGCGTTTGCGCGTCCCAGAAGTCCTCCGCCGTAGCATTCCCATACAAGTGCGCCGACAAATACGCCTGCACCCCCTTGCGAAACGTCTCCTCCCCCACCCAGTTCTCCACCATCCCGATCACCGCGCCCGCCTTGCCGTACGCAATATCGTCGAACAGCGCATTAATCTCCGCCGGCGTCTCCGCACTCTGCCGGATCGGCCGAGTCGTCCTACCCGCGTCCGCATCCAGCGTGTGGTTCAGGTCCGTCGCCTCATCCTGATCGAAGTGCCACTTCGGTTGCCACTTCGCCGCCGCCTTCGACTCCATCCACGTCGCAAACCCCTCGTTCAGCCACAAATTGTCCCACCATTGGGGCGTCACCAGGTCGCCGAACCACTGGTGCGCCATCTCGTGCGCCACCGTGGTCGCCACCTCTTTCTTCGCCGGCAGCGCGCCCGCCTTCGCATCCACCAGCAGCTCCGTCTCGCGGAACGTGATGCACCCGAAGTTCTCCATCGCGCCCGCCTCAAAGTCCGGAATCGCCACCAAGTCCAGCTTCCCCATCGGGTACTTGATCCCAAAGTAGTTGTCGTAATACTTCAAATTCCATTTCGCCGCATCCACCGCGAACTTTGTCAGCCGCACCTTGTCGGGAGTAGCGCACGCCCGTATCGGCACCCCGTCCGCCTTCGCCTTCGAACACTGGAAGTCCCCCACCACCCACGCCAACAGGTACGTCGACATCTTCGGCGTCGTCGCAAACACAACCGTATGCTTCCCCGCACCCGCCGGCGTGTCCCGCACCATCTTCGTATTCGAAATCGCCGTATCGCCCGCATCTATAACCAGAGAGACGTCGAAGGTCGCCTTCAGCGCCGGCTCGTCGAAACACGGAAACGCCCGCCGCGCATCGGTCGCCTCAAACTGCGTCACCCCATAGTTCCGTGTCTTCGACTTCGAAAGATAAAACCCCCGCAGCTTGTCATTCAAAATCCCCGTATACGCGATCTCCAGTGTCACCATCCCCGCCGGCAACTCCCGCGCAAACTCGAGCGTCGCCTGCTCCTTCCCCGCATCCAGCACCACCACCGCCGTCTGCGCATCGCTAGCCGGTTGTTCCCTGCTCCCTGTTCCCTGTTCCCTGCCTTCCGCCTTCACCACCCCAAACTCAATCTCCGCCGCATTCAACGTAATCACCTTGGTCGGCGCAGTCAGCACCACCTCAATCCGCTCTTCCCCCGCAAACCGAGCCTTCGCCAGGTCCGGCGTAATCGTCAACGAATAATGTTCCGGCCTCACCCCACCCGGCAGCCGCTGCGCCCGCACCGCCGCGCATCCCACCAACACCAACCCCAGACCCAGCAACCCGCAGCGTAAACGCATCTCAGCTAACCAGCATACAAACAACCCACCCCCCGCGCACCGCCATCCTCAACTTCAGGATGCCCTTGCCCTTGCTTCTGAGATAGGTCCGGACTTTAGTCCGGACATCCGCGCAAACAAAGAAGCGGGCTTTAGCCCCTGGGGCATGCCTTGTTGCCCGCACGAAGAATCCCCGCAATTGGCCGGATGCCCCAATGTCTTGTTTCTGAGACATGAGATCGACCGCCGCCAACTCCGGGAGTATGATCCTGTCCAGGAATCGCCAGGTACGCCCCCGCAAGAGCGGGATTGAATTCGGGAGGGGCCACCATGGAGCTGTCCTTCTGTCGACAACGACTCCTGAGTCTTTTTGCCGCCAGTTCCGCGTTGTTCCTCTGCGCCTGCCTTAGCCCGGCCGCACGCGGTCAGAACCCGGCCCCAGTCGCTGCGCCAAGCGACATCCATATTGGCGTGATCGAGTGCTACGAGCCCGTTCGCCTGTCCGCGCGCAATGTTAACGCGTCGATCGCTGGACAAACTTACGCTGTGGCGATCACTCCACGGACAACCCAGGTTCCCACCCATCTGCTGGTCATTCTGGAGCCGGGACCGAAGAACACCGCGCCCTACAGTGACGCAATGGAGACGGTGGGACGCGTGTTCGCTCGCGGCTGGCTGGTCAGCATCGTTCGCCCGGACGGATACGCGACTCCCTACACCGCCAACCAGGCCGCTCTCACCGCCGCACTCCAATCCATCGCCCCGCCCGCGTTCGATTACGGGGGCGCCTTCAACGAATTGGCGAGCTTTGCAGGCCGCCGCGTGCTCATCCTCGAACAATCCGTGAGTGCGACCAACCCGCGCATGCTGGCAACGGCGCGCAGCCTTATCCCGGAGACCTACCGCGTCGACGGCGGCGTTATCGTGAGAGACGAGCCTTTCGATGACAACTTTAACCTTGTCAACCCGGGGATCGATTATGCCGACGGGTACGCCGAAACGCCAGCCGCCTCCATCCAACCCCAATCCCCGCGCCGCAAGAAGATACGCTCACCTAACGGCGTGATGCACGAAGTGAAGTTCGCCAATGCCGTGAAGGACGCCCTGAGCGACGCCAACTACTACTACGATCTCGATGTGAAGGTTCCCGCGTCTGCCCTGGCCGGACCGGTACTGCTGACCTATCGCAATCTGCATCCACATACGGACTTGTTCAGTGAGACGCCTTACCAAAATGCGACTGGCTCCGGCGATGGCCCAAAGAGAGAGCCTCTACAAGTCGCCTACTCGATAAGGCGACAGTAGCCCCAACATCGCTGGCCGATTCAATGCCATTCCGCACCCATGTCAAACTGGAGCCCATCCCTACGGCAGAGTCGGATAATCCGGCCTCTGATTATCCGGCACCGCCGGATAATCCTTGCTCCCATCGTTCACTTCCAGCCGCACATAATCCCACACCACGCCGGTCGTCACATCTCCCGCGGGAACGGTGAACGTCATCTCATTCGCGCCTGGCTTCAGCAGCGCCGCGTCGAACTTCTGCACGTACTGGTACCACACCCCCTTGTCCGAGTTGTAGCGCAACCCATTCGTCGCCACCGGATGGATCGTCCCCACCGCCTGTCCATTCACGCCGATAATCAACCCGCCCTGCGTATCCGCACCCACATACGCCGAGCCTCCGCCACCGCGCTGCGCACCCCCGCCAGCGGCCTGACCACCTCCGGCCGCCGCATTACCGCCCGCGCCGCGCGCTCCACCACCCCCACCGAACGCCGCATTACCTCCGCCCAGCGCCCGGTTCCCACCGCCATCCGCCCCCGCCAGCGACACCCGCAACACCACCGTGCCCTTCTCCGCCTTCGCCATATTGAACTTCACCGTCCACGTCGTCGCCCTGCCCTGACCCCACTGCGGCCACGGGTCTTTATTATCCGGCGGAATCGCAACCCACCCGAAGCGCTGGTTATAAGGATCCTTCGCCGCCGGATTCAGCCAAGCCGTACTCGTCGAGTGCGGCACCTCCTGAAAGAACCAGTCCTTGTGGTAGTCGCTCTTGCCAATCGTGTACGTAATGTCATTCGGAAACAGTCCCGCGTAGCGCAGCCCCCAACCCCACAGCCAGTAGTTGTCGCCATCGCCCTTGAAGAATTTATCGCCCGTCCGGTCAGGATACCCAATCTCCCAGATCTGTTTCCCGTACCGCACCGGCTGCCAGTCCAGCTTGCCAAGGTCGATCTTCTTGCCCGCCTCTACGGTGACGTCCGCCTTCGCATACTCGCCCAGCACTCCATTCGCAAACGCATGCAGCGTATAGGTCCCCGGCCGCACATTCGCAATCGTGAATCTCCCGTCCGCTGAACCCTCCGTCCAGAACTGGTAGTAGTTCCCATCGTGCGGCCAGGTCACAATGTCGCCATTTCCCGCCAGCAGCGTATATCCGGACTCCGACCCCTTGAAGTTCGCATGCGTCAGCCCCACATTCAGATTCGGCAGGCTCTTCGTCGCCGCCTGCGCATCGTCCAGCACCATCTGCCCCGTCACCGTACCGCGCCCGTCCTTGTGCGGATAGTCCACGCCCTCCACCCACGCGTACGGCCACGCCGCCTTCACCTCTTTCGACTTCGCCACCGCGTCATCCCACAGCGCCAGGCTGTTGTCGTGCCATTCCGCCGGCACCGCCGGCATCCCACTGCCCGATGTCGCCTCCAACTCGTCCAGCTCCGCCTTCGACGGCTCCTTCGCATCCGCCAGCCGGTTCAGGTAGACGAAGATCGGCCCCACCACCCGCTTCCATTCCTGCCCCGCGGGAATCTCCGTGTTGTCGCCCGCGCCATAGTGGCCGCTGGTCCAGTAGTCCAGGATGATCCCCTGGTACGACGGCGATCCCGGGGCCGTCATGTGATCGATCAAGTCCAGCTTGTCCGGCCCGCCGCCAATGTACTCGTTCGATGGGTTGATGAAATACACCCCAATATGGTCCTTCGTGCTCGACCATCCCCACGCCGTCAGCTTATACATCAGCGCGTTGTAGCTGTACTTGTGCTCGACCGAATTCTTATAAATCCCGGACGCATAAATGCTCTGCTCCTTGGCGTGGATCATGTGGTCTTCCGGCGCCTTGCTCATCAGCATGTTGCGGTCTTTGTCCACCGAAAGCCAGTCGAACGTCGGATTAATGTCCTCCAAAATGAACCGGTTCTCCCCCACGTGCACGAATCCGCTCGAAGCCTTGTGGATGTACTCGTCATACGTGTAAAAGCCGCTGCTGCCGCGCTCCATCGCAATCCGCGTCTCAATGTCCATGCCGCCGCCGCGCCCGCCCGTCCCGCCGGAGTTGACGCCCTTCACCGAAACCTCCGCGCGCTCGCCGCCATTCGTCGCCGGGTCAATCGTCACCTTCGCGGTCACCGTGCCCGACGGTACCTGTTCCCAATACCGGCCGTGCGTCAGAATCTCAACCCCGTGGTACACCACCGACGACAGATTGCCGTCCCGCTTGGCCACCACCGCCTTCACAATCCCATTGTCCAGCGTCCACGAGTCGCCGTTATCAGTCAGGGTCACCGGCGCGTACACCGCGACCTTGGCCACCTTCGGCAGCACCCGCGCCGCCTGCTGCGCCCCCGCTGTCATCGCAGCCGCCATCACAACCGCCAACCCAACCGACCCGGACACGCGGAATATTCCTGCTTTTGTCATAACGCAACCTTTTCTGAACGAAGCTTTGAAGTGGAGACGTACATAAGATGGACGTATCCTGCCCGCACAGAGTCTCCCCCCAATCGCTGAAAATCCCACCGCCCGCCATCGTTCTTGCTTCTGAGATAGGTCCGGACTTTAGTCCGGACATTCCCGCCGCGCAAGAATGCGGGCTTCAGCCCCCGGGACATGTCTTGTCGCGCCACCACCGAAATCTGCCCCCATGCGTAATTCCACCCCCCGCCTCCGTATACCCTGCGTATGTGGCGATTTGACATGACACTAGCCGAGACCCTGGACACCGACACCCAGCAAATCGCGCGCGGCCTGCGTCATCGGGATCTCGCCCTCCTCAACTCGCTCGTCCTGCAATATCAGTACCGCCTCGTCCGCTACCTCATCTACCTCCTCGGCAGCCGCGACTTGGTCGACGACCTCGTCCAGGAAACCTGGCTCCGCGTACTCGAGCGCGGACGCACCTACGACGGCCAATCCCGCTTCGAGCCCTGGCTCTTCACCATCGCCCGCAACCTCGCCATCGACACCCTGCGCAAACGCCGCATCGTCTCGCTCGACACCAACGACGACGACCCGGAGCACGCCATCGCACCCCCAATCTCCCAAACCCCCTCACCCTTCGAGCAGGCCGCCCGCACCCAGGACGCTCACCGCCTCGCCCAATCCCTCGCCACCCTCGAACCCATCTACCGCGAAGCCCTCGTCCTCCGTTTTCAGGAAGACCTCTCCCTCCAGGAGATGGCCAACGTCGTCGGAGCCCCCGTCTCCACCGTGTCCACCAGAATCTACCGGGGCCTCGCCGCGCTGCGGGCCCACATGGAAGGAACTCCCCATGCCTGATCACTCCCAGTTCCGCGACATCATCGACCAATCTCTCGCCGGCGCAGCCTCTACTCAAGCCCAGCAAACTCTCCGCGAGCACCTCCCCACCTGCGCCGCCTGCCGCCAGTATCTCGACGCCTCCAACTGCGCCATCGCCGGCCTCGCAGATTTTTCCTTCCCCATCTCACCCGGCCTCGACAGCAAAGTCCTCGCCGCCGTCGCCGCCCGCGCCCAGCAACTCCAGGCCGCGCACATCCAGCGCCGCCGCCTCTGGGCCACTAGCTGCCTCGCCCTCCTGCTCACCGTCGCCGGCTCGTTTGCTGTATCGCAACTCGGCTCGCTCGCCGCCGCCACCTTCCACCTTCAGACGGCGCCGCTTCACCTCGGCCTCGCCACCTTCTGGATCACCCCGTCGGTTTTGATTTGCATGTTGTTGCTGCTGCCCGGATTCCAAACTGTGCTGGGCAGCCGGAAAGGACTCTCCCTATGATGCAACTCTTCTCTCTCCCCCATCTTGTCATCCTCTTCTTCCCGTTCGCCTTCCTTGTACTCCTGGCCACGGTCATCGCCATTCTGGTGCGGAGTTCGGGCCGCTCTTCCGGCGATGGCCGCAGTCTCCCGATGCGCTTTCGCGAATCATTCTTGAGCGTTGTCCCCAAACCCGTCCGCACCGTGGCCTCCGTCATCGTCCTCGGCGCGGCTCTCATCGGCCTCACCGTCGGCATCGTCGAAACCCATGTCGGCACCCCATCTGCCGGCACGCACGGCCTCTTCTACGTTCTTTGGGCGATCTTCGGCGTCGCCGGAGGCCTCTTCATCGGCGGCCTGTTCGCTATCTGGATCCTCGGCCTCGGCTACGTTTGGGCCGACGCCCGCCGCCGCGACATGCCCCACATCCCCTGGACCCTCATCGCCGCCATCGTGCCCAACCTGCTCGGCTTCCTGCTCTACTTCGTCCTGCGCAAGCCCATCGCCTCACCCTGCCCGCAATGCGGCCAGCCCATCGCCATCGAGCAGCGCTTTTGCCCCTGGTGCGGCTTCCAAGCCCTCTCCCAACCACCCCTCCGTACTACCCCACAGCCCATCTAGCCGAACCCCTTCGTTCTGCACCCAGGGGGAGCGCCATCACCCTTTCGCGAAGTCCACAGGCTCCAGCGTCGATGCCGTAAACCCCAGCAGCGCGATGTCCTTCCACGTCGCCCCGTCCTTCCGCCGCGCGCGGAAGCTCAGGCGATGCGTCTTGCACTGCATGCACCGCCGGATCTCCATCGTCGAACAATACTCGCTCCACTCCTTTTGCTTCTCTGCCCCCTTCGCAACGTGCGCCAGGATCGATCGTTGCAGTTGCTTCTCCCGCGCCTGCAACAACACCTCGTCCACCGCGCTCCGCATCTCCCGCGATCGGCTGAAGTAGCGCGTCTTCTTGCCCTTCCTGCTCAGCAGCAGCATGCAGCCCTCGCAGCACGGCAGCGACCGCAGGTAACCGAACACCGCCAGCCCTCCAAAGGCAAACCCCAACACCTGCAGGAGCATCATCGTCCACACATTGCCGTGGATCCTCACCTTCACCTTCATCGTCTCAATGCCCGACCCGATCTGCTCCACTCGCTGCGCCCCGGTCGTCTTGCTCGCGTCCTGCGAGGCCACCATGCCCTGCACGCCCGCGCTGATCCCGTCCACTCGGCTGTCGCCGCCGCCCGTGCCATATTGCAGCCCGGCGTTCGTCCCCCCCGAGAAAAACATCGTGGTCGCGGCGCTGTCGCTGTCGCCGGCTCCCCAGAACTCGAGCGGACTATGCGCCACCGCGCCGCCCAGAAACCGGGCGAAGTCCGCCGTATCCCTCGTCGCCGCCTCCGCCCGCGCCGTACCGCCCATAAAAAACTCAAACTCAGCCGACTGAACCAGAAACACCACGCCCGCCGCGACCCCCAGGATCACCACCGCATCGGCGAGTCCCGGCCGCAGCCGCAGCGCCAGCGCCGCCGCCCAATACCCGATCGACCCCACCAGCCCCACCAGAATCGTGCCCAGCGGCACAAAGTGCAGCAAGGACAATCCGAATACCGTCGCCCCGGTGCGTGCTTCCAGAAAGATGAAACCCATCGCCGTGACGACGCTGGTCGCCCCGCCAAACAGCATCACCGCCAGGTTTCGAGCAAACCAATTCATCGCCTTCCTCTTCCGAACCCTTTCCAATTCCTTAAAGCGCGGCCCCGGCCCTCCCCTCAGAGCCCGTCTATCAACAACTTGCGAAAAGCATAGTCCACCCCTCCGCCCCGCGAAATACCCCATCCGTGTCACCCCCCACCCCCCGCCGCGCACCCAACCACCGGGTGCCCCAACCCGCAGGGTGCCCCATGATCGCCGAGCCCAGAATGGGCGCGGTTATCGTGGGGTTACTCTCCTCCTTCCGCAACAAGCCATGTCTAACCCCTAACGCCGGGTGCCCAACCACGCCGGGTGCCCCATGATCAACGCGAGCGCAGCAAGCGTTTATCGTGGGGTTACTCACTTCGCACCGCCGCAAACGCCGGATGCCCCATCCTTCGCGCCTCTGCGAAGGGTGGGTTATCGAGCCCCACACCGCCTTCCCCCAAAACGCTTGTCATTCTGAGCGCAGCGAAGAATCCCCGTATTTCGTCTCCGTCTTAACGCTCGTCATTCTGGCCCAGCCAGAACCCCCGTATTTCGCCTTTGCCCTCGCTCCTGAGATAGGTCAGGGCTTTAGCCCTGACATTCAGTCCGCGAACAGACCGGGCTTCAGCCCCTGGGACATGCCGCTGCCAACAAAGCCGGCACCCTCGAAATCCCCCTCACCATCCCCAAAAAATAAATCTCTCCTCCACGCTCTCTCTTTTTCCTCCGTGTTCTCTGTGATTCGCTCTTTCCTCCCGCGCCGCCAGCCTCGTTTTGCACCGAAATCCTTGACACCGCTCGTATAATTAAAGCAGGCCCAAACAGAGCCGCAGAGTCGTGTCCAAGCCCCATCTGGACCGGACCTGCAAGCCTGCCAAACCTCAGGGGGAAAAGCCAGGAAAAGTCTATACAGCGGGGTATATACGCACGCGCAACTCGTTTACCATCAACAGGCAATTGGTATATACAAAAGCCCAACCGCAATGTTATCTAGACTTTGTCAAAAACAGTACGGGGGGAGGGGGGTGCACCATACGCATAGCAGACCCACCCAAACCCGCTCCATACCTGCCCGGGCGGAGATTCCGGACAGAGTCCACACTTAAGCCGTTTAGACGACCTACTTTAGACTTTACGCACGGAGCCACGGGGTTCCCCCTCGAACCTAGAGCCTAGAACCTCGAACCTCCCATGCTACGATGTCCCGCAGGAGAAACCCGCATGACTCTCTCGCAGTTCCTCGGCAAGCAATTCCTTCGCGTCATTCAGTGGAACGAGCCCGAACCCGGTATCCTCGTCTGGCGCTATCCCATGATGGACCAGGAGATCGAGAACGGCGGCAGCCTCACCGTCCGCGAGTCCGAGATGGCCGCCTTCGTCAACGAGGGCAAGATCGCCGACATCTTCGCGCCCGGCACCTACACCCTCAACACCCGCAACCTGCCCATCCTCACCGACCTCATGAACTGGGCCAAGGACTTCCAGTCGCCCTTCAAGTCCGACGTCTACTTCTTCTCCACCCATCTCCAGATCGATCAGAAGTGGGGCACCGCCAACCCCATCACCATCCGCGACAAGGAATTCGGAGCCGTCCGCGTCCGCGCCTACGGCATCTACACCTACCGCATCGCCGATCCGCGCACCTTCTTCACCCAGATCAGCGGCACCGAGCAGACCTACTACGTCGCCGACCTCGAGGACCAGCTCCGCAACACCATCATCGCCCGCATGACCGACACCTTCGCCGCCAGCGATGTCTCTTTCCTCGACATGACCGCCAACGAGGCCGCGCTGGGCGACAAGATCAAGGCCGCCGTCGCTCCCGCCTTCACCGCGCTCGGCATCGAGCTCACCCAGTTCGTCGTCGAAAACCTCTCGCTGCCGGAAGAGCTGCAGAAGTCGCTCGATGCCCGCATCGGCATGAACATCGTCGGCGACCTCGACAAGTACACCCAGTTCGCCGCCGCGCAGTCCATCTCCACTGCCGCAGCCAATCCCGGCGGCGTAGCCGGCATCGGCGTCGGCCTCGGCGCCGGCGCCGCCATGGGACAAGCCATGTCCGGCGCGTTCCACCCCGCCGCTGCGACGCCACCCATCTCCACGGTGCCGGCGACCTCCGGCCCGACCGACACGCCTCTCGGCGGGACTAAATTCTGCATCGCCTGTGGCCATTCCATCCCGGCGCAGGCACACTTCTGCCCAGATTGCGGGAAGCCACAATGAACTGTCCCTCCTGCGGCGCGCCCATGCATCCCCAGGGCAGCAGCCTGGTATGCGACTACTGCAAGACCGTGGTCGTCCCCGAACGCGACACCAGCGGCGTGCAAGTCCTCGCCCAAACCACCGACAACCAGGCCTGCCCCATCTGCAATGTCCCGCTTTATCAGGCCACGCTCGGCCGCTCGCCGCTGCTCTACTGCACCAAGTGCCACGGCATGCTCATCGCCATGATGGAGTTCCAGAGCCTGCTCGACGCCGCCCGCACCGCCAGCGCGCCCATCCCAGCGCTGCCCGCCGACGTCCACGAGCTCGACCGCCGCATCAACTGCCCCCACTGCCACCACCCCATGGAATCCCACTTCTACGCCGGCGGCGGCAACGTCGTCATGGACACCTGCGAGACCTGCTGCCTCCACTGGCTCGACCACGACGAGCTCGCCCGCATCGCCCAGGCCAACCCCACCGAACCCAACCAAATCGACCGCGCTCCCGATTCCTTCTACGATCCCGCGCTCGACCGCGAAGAACTCGGCACCCAACCCGACACCGCCGTCGAAGTCGTCAGCCTCCTCTCCAACCTCCTCAAACCCCGAATATGACGAACATCGAGAACTGGGTGCCCCATTCATCGCAGCTCCATCGCGATGAGTGGGGAGCCTACACCGTTTTCATCCGCTCCACGCAAAGCCGCGCCGGCCGGTGTTCGCGAATCTCCACCGCACCCGCATCCAGCCCCGCCGCCGCGCACATCCGCCGCCAGTCCTCCGCCAGAAAACTCCGCCGGATCGACGCCAGCCCATCGGGCCGGATATACGGATGCCACCAGCCGAACCGCATCATCGCGCCGAACACCCGGTACGGCACCGGCTTGCGGTGCAGGTCGACGATGCACCAGCCTACCCGCGCCGTCCGCTCCATCCACTCCAGCAGCCGCACGATCTCCGCCTCGGCCAGATGGTGCATCATGCCGGTCGCCGTCACCAGGTCCGCGCCATCAGCCTCCGCGCACGCAAACACGTCGCCGTGGACCCACCTGATCCGGCTACCCGCGGGTGTCGCCTCCCGCGCCGCGCGCACCGAATTCGCATTCACATCGACGCCCACCAACTCCACCGCAACTCCGCGCCGCTCCGCCCAGCGCTCGATCCGCCGCAGCATGTCCCCATACCCGCAGCCCACATCCACAATCTTCAGCGGGTGCCCCACATCTCGCTCTTGAGATGTGGGATACGAAGCCGCCACCCGCTCCAGCCACAGCATCACCGGCCGGTGCGCCCTCGTCAGCCGGTTTACCCAAGCCAGGTGGCGCAAGGCTCCGCGCAGCTCTTCATAACTGCACGGCTCATCCATCAGTTCAGTCAGCTCTGCCCGCCGCGAAAAGTCTATCCGCGCCGCCCTGACCATACGTTCCGCAGTCATCGCTTCTCCATCGCACGCCCCATCGGTTCCATCGGTGTCGATCGGTGCTAACCAGTGGGGCGGAGTAAAAGTGGACCAGTATGCAACTGGGAAGCTGCTGGATATGTTTGTGCCAGCAACCGCGCTCAGTCGAACGGCTCGATCTCTTTTACGGTGTACGCGCCAATCCGCGCCAGCGCCGCCCTGAAAGCTTCGTCTATCACTCTCATCGGGGTGGTGCAGGCGTCGCCGATTCTTACGTCCGCATCGCGCCAGTAACCACCCTCCCGGTAACCACCCTCGAGCGAAAACTCAAAAATGCGGATGCTCACGCCCTCAAACGGCCTGCATGCAAGATAGTCTCCATACCAATAGCTATCTCTTACATGCCATTGCCATCCGCTCTCAGCGTTCAAACGAGCACACAGCGCATCGGTCGAACTCTCTTTGCAGGCGAATGAGTAAGCTCCGATCATTTAGGTTAGAGGATATCAGGGCGAAACCCGCTTAGATGCTTAGAGCATTTGCCGTTAAGTCTTCTTCACCCACGCATGGATCGCGCCCGCTCTGAGTGGCCCGTAATCTCCGCCGCCCGCGCCTCCGCGTACGCCGCCGCGCCCTTCAGCGCGCAGGTGTCGTCGAGGATCACGCGCACAGGAATCGCATCCACCACCGGCGACAGCCGTCCCTTATCCAGAAACGCCTGCACAAATCCGCCCGCGCCCAGCGTCTTCAGCGACTTCGGCGCAATCCCGCCGCCCAGGTACATTCCGCCCGTGGCCAGCACCTTCAGCGCGATGTTCCCCGTCTCCGCGCCATACGCCGCCGCAAACGTCGCCATCGTCTCCGCGCACAGCGCGCTCGATCCATCTTCCGCGCACTGCCCGATCACCGCGTTCGGATCTTCCTTCGCCATCCGCTCGCGCAGCCACGCCGGCTCGTCCATCTTCTCCACGTCGCGCAGATACGCATAGATATTCTTGATCCCGATCCCCGACACCACGCGCTCCCAGCTCACGCGCCCGTTCAGCGTCTTGCGTAAATACTGCAGCAGCGCAATCTCGCGGTCCGTCCTCGCCGCAAAATCGCAATGCCCACCCTCCGACGGAATCGGCCGATGCGTCTTGCCGTCCCAGATCAGCAGCGCCTCGCCCAACCCTGTCCCCGCCGCAATCAACCCGCGATGCCCCACCCCACTCGCATCGCCCTCATGCAGCGTCACCACGCTCTCCGCCGCCAGCTCGGGAATGCCGTACCCATTCGCCTCGAGATCGTTGATCAGAAAAATATGCTGGATGCCAAGCGACTTCGCCAGGTCCTTCTGGTCCAGCGTCCACGGCAGGTTGGTCAGCTTCAGCCGCCCATCGCGCACCGGCCCCGGACACCCAAAGCACGCCGCAACAATCTGCCTGCGCTCACTTCCCTTATCGCCGTCATCTCGACCGGAGGCCGCAGGCCGCAGTGGAGAGACCCCCGCATTTGCCGTCGCCGTTCCCCCACCATCCCCAAGAAACTTCTCCACCACCGCGTCCAGCGACGCAAACTCCGGCGCCGGAAACTTCTCGTCGCGCACCGACCGCAGCCGCCCGCCCTCGAAGTCATACAGCGCCAGGTGAACCTTTGTCCCGCCCACATCGCCCGCAAGAATCATGCAGATCGTTCTCCGTTGTCTGTTCTACGTTGACCGTTCCTTCCAGCCGCCTCTAGGTAGCCCAAGGCTTTAGCCTTGGGTCTCACCCCGCGCCAATGAGAATGGGGCTTTAGCCCCTGGGGCAATCTTCTGCGGGCCAACCTAAAGCTCCAATATCCCGCCTGCCGGTTCCGGCAGCTTCGCCGCCGCCGCCGCGTCCAGCAGGAACGTCAGCTTCCCGCTCGCCGGCCGGATCAACTGCGACGGCTTCGCCTCAGGATCGTACGCTCCCAGCAGCACATCGCGCAGCACCTGCGCCTTCCCCGCCCCTTCAATCAGGAACACCACCTCGCGCCCGCGATTGATTACCGGCCAGGTCAGCGTAATTCTCCACGTCTCTTTCTGCGGAACATGGTTTGCGACCGCCAGCCGCACCATCTCGTAGAGCGCCTGGGTGTGCGGAAACAGCGACGCCGTATGCCCATCGTCGCCCATCCCCAGCAGCACCAGGTCGAACACCGGAGCCTCCGCGCCTTCCAGCCGGAACTCCGTGCGCAGAAGCGCCTCATACCGCGACGCCGCAACCTGCGGCTCCAACTCGCCCTCCATCCGGTGAATTTGCGCGGCCGGCAGAGGCACTTTTGCAAGCATCGCTTCGTTCGTCATCTTGTAGTTCGACTCCGGATCGGTCGGCGGCACGCAGCGCTCATCCACCCAGAACAGATGCAGCTTCGCCCACGGCACCCGCGCAAAGTACGGCGCACTCTTATCCGCCAGCAGCGCAAACATCACCTTCGGAGTGGTCCCGCCGGACACCGCAATCCGCGCCACGCCCCGCGCTGCCACGGCCGCATTCGCAGCCGACACAAACAGCTCCGCCGCCCCCGCAGCAACCTCCAACGGCGTCGCCCAAACCCGATATGTAACCGAAACTGGTCGCGGCAATTTACCTCCGTTCCACGTTGTACGTTCTTCGTTGTACGTACTCTGCATAGGCCAAGAGCCCCGCCCTCAACGAACAACGTAGAACGAACAACGGTCAACGCCTCTAACTAACAGTTGACACCGGGTATTCCGACTCCCAGCTTCCGCCAATGCCGCCCATCCAACTCCATCAACGCATCGCCGGTCGACGGGCCCCACGTTCCCGCTACGTAGTTCGGAAAGTCCTTGATCGGGTTCTTCGCCCAGTACTGCAGTATCGGAGTCAGCAGCGCCCACGTTGCCTCCACTTCGTCGCGGTGTGCGAACAGCGTGCCGTCGCCCAGCATCGCGTCCAGCAGCAGCCGCTCGTACCCATTCGCCGACGACACCCCAAACGCCTTCGAGTAGCAGAAATCCATGTCAACCGGCGCAATATTCATCGACGGCCCCGGCACCTTCGCCTCGAAGCGCAGCGCAATCCCCTCGTCCGGCTGGATGCGCATGGAAATAATATTCGACTTGATCTCCGCGCCCCCGATGGCATGCGAGTCCTTGAACAGCAGCAGCGGCGGCTGCTTGAACTGGATCGTAATCTCCGTCACCCGCTTGGCCATGCGCTTGCCCGCGCGTACATAAATCGGCACCCCCGCCCAGCGCCAGTTTTCAATCTCCAGCCGCAGCGCCGCATACGTCTCCGTCTGCGACCGTGGATGCACGCGGTCTTCCTCGCGATACCCCACCACCGGCTTGCCATCCATAATCCCCGGCCCATACTGCCCGCGCACCGTGTCCGCCGTGTGGATCGGCTTGATCGCGCGAAACACCTTCAACTTCTCCGCGCGCACCGCCTGCGCCGCAAACGAGATGGGCGGTTCCATCGCGACGAAACTCAGCAACTGCATCACGTGGTTCTGGATCACGTCCCGCAGCGCGCCCGCCTTCTCGTAGAACGGCCCGCGCCCTTCGATGCCGATCGATTCCGCCGCGGTAATCTCGATGTGGTCGATGTAGTTCCGGTTCCAAACATTCTCAAAGATCCCGTTCGCGAAGCGGAACACCAGAATATTCTGCACCGTCTCCTTGCCCAGGTAGTGGTCGATGCGGAAGATCTGGTCTTCGTGGAAGACCTTGTTCACCTCGTCGTTCAGTGCGCGCGCCGACTCCAGGTCGTGCCCGAACGGCTTCTCGATGATCACATGCACCCACGCTGGATGCGCCCCTTCCTTCGCCTCCGCCGGCTGCGCCATCCCATGCTCGCCGAGAAACCGGATGATGTCCGAGAAGTACTCCGGCGCCGTCGCCAGGTAGAACAGCCGGTTGCCCCCGGTCCCGTACTTCTTATCCACCTCGGCCAGCAGCGCCTTCAGCCCCTCGTACCCCGAGTCGTCATCGAAGTTCATCTGGTAGTAGCTGATCCGGTCGACAAACTCCCCCAGCTTCGGGTCGGCCTCGTCCACCCCGCCGCCCGCCTCGATGCCTTCCTTCATGTCCGCGGCAAACTCCTGCTCGAGCGGCCGCCGCGCCACTCCTACCACCGCAAACTTCGCCGGCAGATTGCCCGCCTGCTCCAGGTGATACAACGCCGGCAGCAGCTTGCGCTTGGTCAGGTCGCCCGACGCGCCGAAGATCACCACAATGCACGGATCCGGGCTGCGCTCCGAGTGCTGGCTCGCCTTCAACTCCTCCGGAGAGATCGTAACCTGCGTCGTCGCCATAGAAATTGCTCCTTGGGATTCTCAGTCGCTGCTTCAGAGTTGTCTTCGTTGGGGCCGGTTTGCAATGGGCGTATTGAAACTATACGAGTTTCAGGCTAATCGCGGGTTGCGTTTCGCGTTTTGCGTCCACTGCGTTCCAACTAGCAACCAACAACTAGCAACCAACAACTGTCTCTACTGCCCTTCCGGAAAATCCGCGCCCAGCGTCACGCTCTCGTACGCCGCCATCTCCTCGCGCCACTTCTCCAGCTTCCCTTTGAAGCGGTTGTACGCCGCCGCGCCCAGCAGCAAGTGCAGCGGCGGGTTTGCCGACTCCACCACATCCATCATCGCCTGCACCGCCTTCAGCGGATCGCCCCGCTGCTTGCCCGATTGCCCGGCGACCCACTCTCGCGCCATGCCCACCGAGGGGGTATAGTCCGGGATCACTTGCTTGATCACCGCCGCCGACCGTCCCAGAAAGTCCGTGCGGAACGGCCCCGGCTCCACGATCGTCACCTTCACGCCCAGCGGAGCCATCTCGCCCGCCAGCGCCTCGCTGAACCCCTCCACCGCAAACTTGCTGGTGTTGTAATACCCCCAGCCCGGGCCGCCTGCCAGCCCCGCAATCGACGACAGCATCAGTATGTGCCCCGACCGCTGCCGGCGGAACTGCGGCAGAAACGCCCGCGTCACCCGGATCAGCCCCAGCACGTTGGTCTCAAACACCGGCAGAAACTCCGCCTCATCCGCCTCTTCAATCCCGCCCGCAATCCCGTAGCCCGCGTTGTTCACCAGCACATCAATCCCGCGAGGTTGCCCGTCCGGGCCGCGCCCGAACGCCACAATCGCCTCCTCCGCAACCGCCTCAATCTGCGCCGGCTTGGTCACATCCAGCGCAAACGCATGCGCCGTGCGCGGATACTGCGTCACCAGCTCGGCAATCTTGTCCACCTTGCGCGCGGTCGCAATCACCCGCCCACCAGCCTCCAACACTTTCTCCGCCAACAGCCGCCCAAACCCCGTCGACGCCCCGGTAATGAACCACACCTTCCCCGTATGTGAATTCGAATTAGTCATATCCATCTGACGCCCCTCATCCTTCCAACGATGCGGACCAACCTCAACCCGTGCGCGGTCTTCGGCCAGCCAACTATCCTCTCGCCACGCTCAGCAACCCGCGCAACAACTCCGCTGTCCCAACACTTGCACGCCCCTCAGCACAGTCACTCGCTGCACTCAACGCCCGCTTGCTTGCGTCGGTCAGAGGCATATCCACCGAAGTCGAGATCTTCGGCCAAGGTACGCCATTCGGATTTACCCGCTGCCGCAGGGCTTCCATCTCGGGATACTCGGCCAGGAATCGCTCGGTCTCCTTCTTCTCTTCCCGTTCTAATCCCGCCAACAGATGGCAAGGCTCAATCGACGACGCTCCCCGCTCGCTCGCCTCGTACCGAGCAAAGAAGATCACCCGCCGCGCCGTCATCGTGAATTTCTCAAACATCGCTGTTCTCCGCCAACCTATGCCCGATACTCCTTCACGCCATCCTCACCCGCCACCAGCGCCAGCGTCGCCATCCCCAGAAACAACCCATGCTCCACCACGCCCACAATGCTGCGAATCTCCGCCGCCGTCGTCTCCGGCTCCGCAATCCCCGCGCTCCAGCAGTCCAGAATGTAGTTCCCCTCATCGGTTACAAATGGTTCTGGATCGCCCTCGGCTGCCTTGTCTTTAGCTTTTAGGTAGGCCAAGGCTTCAGCCTTGGCATTCTGGCCTCCCCCGGAAGCAGGGGGTTTTAACCCCTGGGGCAAGCTTTTTTTCATCCGCAACTTCGGCGTAAACCCCAACCCCGCCAGTCGCAGCCCCACCACCGGCAGCGCCATCTGGATAATCTCCACCGGCAGCGGAAACTTCCCCAGCATCTTCACCAATTTTGTCTCGTCCGCCACCACAATGAACTCCCGCGCCGCGCTGGCCACAATCTTCTCCCGCAGCAGCGCCCCGCCTCCGCCCTTAATTAAGTCCAGCCCGCCGCCCGTCGCCACGCAAACCTCATCCGCCCCATCGATATACACATCCAGTTCGGGCAACTCGGCCAGCGTCTCCACGTGCATGCCCAGGCTCACCGCCAGCTCATGGCTCGCATCCGACGACGCCACACACCGGATATTCAGCTTGCGCGCCGCCAGCTCGCGGATGAACAGCGTCGCGGTCGTCCCCGTCCCCAGCCCGACCACCGTCCCATCCTCGACCAGCTCCGCCGCCCGCTTCGCAACCAGCCGCTTCGCCTCATCCTGCGTCATGCACGCCTCACTCCGGGTTCACCGTTACCGGTTCGTCGCGCTTCACGGTGTAGGCCAGAAGAAGGCTCATCGGTTCGGTCGCACTCGCGTTGCGGCATACCGTGTGCACCTCATGCGCGGCATCCATGAAGCTCTCCCCTTGACGATAAAGCACCGGCTCCTCATCGGAGAACGCCGACAGAATGCTGCCGCTCAGCACATATCCAACGCCCACCACCGGATGATGGTGCCCGCTTCCGTCCGCACCGGGTTCGTACTCCACCCGGTACAAACGGGTCTCCCAGCCGGGTATAGATTCGACCGGCGATACCTGGAGAAGCGTCCGCGTAATGGCTTGATTCGCAGTCACATGCACCGCCCAGAATCACAGCACTCACGTTCGCCTTGTGGCATTCTCCCCGCGTCCGCGGCGCGGCTACTGGTCCTCGTACTCCCAGTCATCCGCAGGCGCGATGCTGTCCTCATACTCTGCCTGACGAGCCGACTCAAAAGGCTTCCGTTCGCCAAGCTTCGCCTCTTCATCCTTCTCCCGCAAAATCTCCCGCTCCGTTTCAACCATCTCCGGCCTCCGGATTTGTTGTCATTCCCGAAGGGAATCTGCTTCTGCCTTTCCCTCGAACCTCGAACCTAGCACCTCGAGCCTGGCCTACTTCTTCACCAGCTTCTTCGCGTGCTCGACCACGTTCGCCACGTTGATCCCCAGCTTCTCCAGCGCAATCTTCCCCGGAGCCGACGCGCCGAACCGGTCAATTCCGATCACCGCGCCGTTGTGGCCCACATACTTCCACCAGCCCATGGTCGCGCCCGCCTCAACTGAAATCTTCGGCGTCGCCTCCGGCAGCAGCCCGGCCTTATACGCCGCAGTCTGCTCATCGTAAATCCGGAAACTGGGCATCGACACCACCCGCGCCGCAATCCCCGCGCCCTTCAACTCCGCCGCCGCCTGCAGGCAGGTCGTCACCTCGCTGCCCGTCCCGATCAAAATCACATCCGGCTTGGCCACATCGCTGATCGCATACCCGCCCTTTGCCGGCCCGGGAAGCGTCACCGCCGCGTCGAACACCGGCAGGTCCTGCCGGCTCAGCGCCATAAAGCTCGGCGACTTCCGTTCCAGTGCCAGCTTCCAGCACGCCACTGTCTCATTCGCGTCCGCCGGACGAAAATCCGTCAGGAACGGGACCGCGCGCAGCGCCATCAGGTGCTCAATTGGCTGGTGGGTCGGCCCATCCTCGCCCAGCCCCACCGAATCGTGCGTGAAGATATACAGCGAATGCACGCCCATCAGCGCGCCCAGCCGCAGCGCCGGCTTGCAGTAGTCCGAGAACACAAAGAACGTCGACCCGAACGGAATCACCCCGCCATGCGCGGCCATTCCGTTCACCATCGCCATCATGCCGAACTCGCGCACCCCGAAGAACACGTTCTTCCCCAGCGGGTCGACGTGGAAGCTGGGCTGGTCCTTGAAAATGGTTTTGGTCGAAGCGGTCAGGTCGGCCGCGCCGCCAAACAGCTCCGGAACCACCTTCTCGATCGCATTCATCACCATCTGCCCGGCGTTGCGCGTCGCCACCGGCTTGTCGGTCGGAAAGGTCGGCAGCGCCTTCTCCCAGCCTGCTTGCAGCTTCGCCGCCATCACCCGCTCGAACTCCGCCGCCGGCTCCGGATACGCCCGCTTGTACTCTTCAAAATGCGCGTTCCATTCCGCGTGCAGCTTCTTGCCCTTCGGCTTGGCCTCGTCCCAATTCTTGCGCGCCTCTTCGGGTACGTAAAAGTCCTTGTCCTCGGGCCAGCCCAGATTCTTCTTGGTCGCTTTCACAGCATCCACGCCCATCGCCTCGCCGTGGACCTTGTTCGTCCCCGCCTTCGGGCTGCCGTACCCAATCACCGTGCGCACCCGGATCAGCGTCGGCCGCGTGGTGTCCGCCTTCGCGGCCTTGATCGCATCTTCAATCGCCACCAGGTCGTTGCCGTCGTGCACCATCAGCACCTGCCAGTGGTAGGCCTCGAACCGCTCGGTCACATCCTCCGTGTAGCTCAGCTCGGTCGGCCCGTCCAGCGAGATCAAATTATCGTCGTACAGCACAATCAGCTTGCCCAGCCCGAGCGTTCCCGCCAGCGACGCCGTCTCGTGCGAAATCCCTTCCATCAAATCGCCGTCGCCGCACAGAACGAACGTGTGGTGATCGACCACGCTATACATATCGCGGTTGTACACCGCCGCCAGGTGCCGTTCCGCCGCGGCCATCCCCACCGCCATGCCGAAGCCCTGTCCCAGCGGCCCGGTCGTCACCTCCACGCCGGGCGTGTCGCCGTACTCCGGGTGTCCCGGCGTCTCCGAGCCCCACTGCCGGAATTGCTTCAGTTGCTCCATCGGCAAGTCATATCCCGACAGATGCAGCGCCCCATACAGCAGCATCGACGCATGCCCATTCGACAGCACAAACCGATCGCGGTCCGCCCACTTCGGGTCCGCCGGATCGTGCTTCATCAGCTTGTGGTACAGCAGGTACGCAATCGGCGCGCAGCCCAGCGGCGCTCCCGGGTGGCCCGAGTTGGCCTTCTGCACGCCATCCACCGCCAGAAAACGCAGTGTATTAATAGAGAGCTGATCCAGTTCCTTCTGCTTGTCCGTAACGCTCATGTCGCTCATTCCGGTTCCTTTTCCTCTAATCTCTCGCAGCTCTGAATCACTCCGCCGCGTCCATCCCTATCGAAGCCGCACTCCAGCGCAACCCTCTCGAAGCCGTCATTCCGGCACAATCCTCTCGAAGCCGTCATTCCGCCACAATCCTCTTGAAGTCGTCATTCTGGCGCAACCCTTTTTGAAGTCGTCATTCTGGCGCAGCCAGAATCTCCGTATTTGTCTCGCTTAAGGGCACGGCTTCAGCCGTGCCGAAAGCCTCGCAACTACACAACGGCTTTAGCCGCTGAGGTCGCCTCGCCCTTCACACTTTCTGTGAGACCTCGCCCTCACCTGCCTTGGCACAACTCTATCCCAACTGCCGTCTTGCGTGTCCTCCCAAGTGTACTAGCCTCGCCCGCTCCCGGTCGCCCCAACCGAATACCGGGCAGTAGGTCGCCCCGGCTGTATGAGAGACTCTCCTTGGCTTGGCGTGACTTTTCTCTGGCCCAGACTGGAGCGGATTGAATGAAGTTTACCCCGCGACCCGCGGCGCAGGACCGGCGAGGATTGCGCTCGGCTCTTGCCATTGCGCCGCTCTATCTCGGCTTCGCCGCAACCGGTGTGGGCGTGGCGCTGCCGGGAGCACTGCTGCCGGTGATGTTGTCGCGCTGGCATTTCCAGGACGAACAGGGAGGCCGCCTGTTCCTGCTCGCCTGGGTCGGGTCGTCGCTGGGCGCTTTGCTGGTGCACGGGTCCATGCGAACGGTGCTGCTGTGCGGAAGCATCGCCGTCGCGCTGGGGGCAGTCGGGTTGAGCTTCTGCGCCGGCGGCACAGCCGATGCATGGATGGCGCTCTACGGATCGGGTCTCGGCCTCACTATGACCTCCATCAGCCTGATTCGACAACGCCAGTCGGGCAGCAGCAGCGGGACCGAGTTGGTCAGGTTGAACCTGCTGTGGGCCATCGGCGCATGTGCCTGTCCGTCCCTGACCATTCGCGCACTCACCACCGGCGATATCCGCCCGGTCCTGTGTGGCCTGGCGCTGTGCTTTGCCGTGCTGGCCGCGTGGACCATCCTCGAAACCGGCCTCGCCATCGAAGCAACCGTAGCCGCGACCGCGCATCCGTGGACCATCTTTCGCTCCGTCCCGCTGGGGCTGATCGTCATGACCTTGCTGATCACCGGGATTGAGGCCTCCGCCGGCGGTTGGCTGGCGACCTATGCGCGGCGCGGAGGCTATGGGATCGCCGGCGCGGTCGCCGCGCCCTCCTGTTTTTGGGCGGGCCTGCTGCTCAGCCGGTTCTTCTGGTCGGTGTGCAATCGTTGGCTCACCCACGACTGGACAGTGCGCGCCAGCATAGCGCTGATGTGCAGCGCTTCGATTCTCTTGATTGCCAGCGGAAGCGGCTGGCTGCTGCTGCTTGCGGCCTTCTGCATGGGCTTCGGAATTGGACCGACGTATCCGTTATTGCTGGCGTGGGCGCTGCACTTCCATCGTGGGGGAGCGATCTTCTTTCTCGCCGGAGTGGGGTCGGCCTGCCTGCCCTGGTTGACCGGATTCGTCTCCACCCGCAGCCACTCCCTGCGCGTCGGGCTTGCCGTGCCCATGGCCGCAACCCTGGTTATGGTGACGCTTTCGCTGCTGCTGCCGCTGGGGATTTGGAGCAGACAGGATGCGGCGATGCCCACCGCCGACGCTCTCTCTCCGGAGTCGCACTAAGTTCTTACTTCCCAATCACCACCACCGCCAGCCCGTGCGCCGGCACCGTCAGATGCAGCACGCCATGCTCCAGGTGCATGCGTTCGGGCCGGGCCATCTCTCCGGCTGCGCGCAGTTGGGCGACCTGCTTCTGCGTCAGATCGCCGGGCGGACGGCCCATTCGGTCGAACGCCTTCAGAACATTGCCGTGGTCGTCATCCACCCGCCACACCTCCGCGGTCGCGTTGGCCGCGGCGTTCTTGAACTCCAGGTCGAAGGTCTTCGCTGGACCTGCGGGGCCGGCGGGCATGGTGTAGGTTGCGCCGGTCCCGGTCGGCGGAGCGTAGTCCCACAGTGCGACCGCCAGGCCGCCGTTCGGCAATTCGGTCACCAGTGCTGAATCGGACGCTGCCGCAATGCGGCGCTCGCCCAGCTTGTGCAGGATGCTGAAAACGTTGAGCACCGGCTTGGGAATGTGATCGGCCGCGACCAGCCCGAAGCCACCGTAGAACGGTGTGCGCACCACGCCCTGCTCGTCGAACACGTCGGAGAAGGCCCAGTAGGCCATGCTCTGGGTAAGCCCGTCGCACAGGCGGATGTTGTTGGCCAGCCACGGTCCCATGAAGGTCGAGTCGGTAACGTTGGGTTCGTTGGCGTAGCTGGCGTTGTACTCGGAGAAGATCAGCGGGAGGTTGGGATAGGCCGATGCGCCGATCTCGTCGTGAACCATCTTCACCGCGCGCCACACCATGGTCTCCCTCGGAATCTTCTCGTTAGTACCGAAGACATTATCCGCAGTGTCGTTTGCGTAAACGTGGGTGGAGACGAAATCGACAGGCACATCGTCAGCCTTCGCATGGGCGAGAAATGGCGTCACCCATGCGGCTTGCGCGGTCGAGGGCCCCCCCACCTGCAGGCGGGGTGAGACAGCTTTGAGCGCGCGGGCGGTGTGATCGTAAAGCTCAAAGTACGTCGCCTGCTTCGGGTTGCCCTGCCAGAAGTCGATGTTGGGCTCATTCCACACTTCGAACTTCCAGCTAGCCACTTCGTCCAGGCCGTAACGCTGGACCAGGTGCGCGGCGAACGCTGTGATCATTGCGTCCCACAGGGCATAGTCCTTGGGCGGAGAGACATCCGGGTGGTACCAGAACGGATGCAGCGCAGCCGGGTCGGCCGCCATCTTCTTCGGCGTAAAGCTCAGCTCAACATAAGGGCGCACGTGGTTCTCCAGCAGGCCGTCGTAGATCTGGTCAACGTAGGAGAAGTTGTAGACCGAAGCATCGTTGGCGGCCTGCGCTGCCAGGCCAGGGTTCTTGGTCTTGCGATCGGGATCGTAAAGACCCACGTCGTCGTCGAGGATATCGTGGAAGCGCACGGACTCGAAGCCGGTGGCCTGCTTCACCGTGCGCAGGTCTTCGCGATAGCTCTCCCGCAGCGCGAGAATCGCGCGCCCGGAGCCAAACGTCTGCTCCCAAAAATGCGGAAACGGCGTAGTGGCGGCCTTTGCGTCAACCACGATGTGCTCTGGTTGCTGCGCATGCGCCAGCGAAAGGGGCAGAAGCAGCGCGCCGAGGCACACAACCTGCCAAGTCTGTGGTTTGAAGAAGCTCTTCATGATTTGCCCCGGTTTCAAACGAGAGCCGCCTGCAATATGGTACGGAGTTCAGGATAGAGAGAGGCGGCACGCATTCGCGCCGCCCCTCCCCAGGGTTTGCGCCCCTCAGAACTGCAATCTGGCCAGCACTTCAATCACCCTTCCTGAATCCGCAGCTTGCGCAAAGCCGAAGTACGGGCTGGCGATGTTGGACCCTCCGCTGTTGTTGCCGATCGGCTGCAGTTGCAGCTTATTGAAGGCGTTATACATGTTGGCCTGGATGCGAAGCAGCGTGTGGTGGTCGCCAAAGTCGTACGCGAACTCCTTGGCGAGGCTCACGTCAATATCCTGGTAGCACGGGCCGCGGAAGCTGTTGCGTCCAATGCCCGGCTTGTAAACGCCCGTGGGTGGCAGGATGGTCGTGAAGTAGTTGGCGCCGCCAACGTTGGTAGTGCCGACGAAGCGGTTGGGAAAATTGGCGCCGGTCTCGAAGGTTTCGTTGGAGCAACCGTTTCCAGCCTGGCCGTTATAGCCGATTGGCCGCACCACGTTCTGGGTCGCCGCGCCGTTTTGGAACGGTACGGTCTGGAGGTTCGTTGTGATCGGAGTCCACGGGAATCCCGTGTGCCACGTGTAAGTGGCATTCACCTGGAAGCCGTTCACCAGCGCGTCCGCGACCGCGTTATGGGTGTGGAAGGTGGGTGTCTGATACAGGCCGGTGGCCACAATCCGATGTTTCAGGTCGTAGTCGGATGGCCCATATTCGCTGGCATTATTCGCAGGATTGGTCTGGTTGGCAGCACCGTCCGCATAATCCCCGTTCGAGACTTGGTCCATTGATTTGGCATAGGTGTACACAAAGCTGTAGCTGATGTTGTTACGCATCGGACGCCGCACCTGGACGTTCAACGCGTTGTAGTTTGCCACCGAGTCCGTCTGCGCAAAATACGCGGCGTAGACCGGCGTGTTGGCCTGGTTGTAGAGGAAGTTCTGGTCCACCAGCCGCGCGTAGTGACGTCCGCTGGCTCCCGCGTATCCGATCGTTGCGGTCATTGCAGCCCCCAGCGAGCGTTGGATTTCGAGCGAGTAAAGATCACTGGAAGGATATTTCAGGCTGGCCGGCGCGCCATAGACCTCGACGCAGCAGCCGTTGAAGCCATTGGCGTTCAGTGTCTCCTTCAGCGCAGGATTCGCCGGATAGCTGGCCGGGGAGTGGCTGGTTCCCAGGGTGTACTGAATGCCCGCGGTGTTGCCGGGTCCGCCGCAGCAGAGGCCGAAGTTGGCGATACCCGGGCCATCTTCCAGCGCGTTGTTGAAGAGGGCGATGTCGAGATGGTTGTACGCCACAGCGAAACCGCCGCGGACCACAAGCGTGTTGTTCAGGGACGCCGGAGTCCAGGCGAAACCGACCTTCGGGCCCAGGTTGGCGTGCTGGAAGCTCCAGAGATGGTTGCGCAGGACCAGCTTCATGCCTGAAAGCTCGGAACCTGGAGGTCCCAGCACCGGATAGTTGATCATGAAGCCCTTGTTATCAAGCGGCGTGAATTCCTCCCAGCGCAGGCCGGTGTTGAGAGTCAGACTTGGCGAGACCTTCCAGTCATGCTGCACAAAGGCCGCATAGTTTTGCGAACGGAAGTATCGCTGGCTGTTTGCCGGGCCCCCGGTGGCTGGGTTGGCTGCAACCGCCTCGTAAACCGACGCATCGTTGGCAAAGGACCAGAGACCGTCGAAGGCGTAGGTCGGGCGTTCGTAGCCGTAGAGGTTGTCGTTGTCCTGCTCAAAGCGCGTCTCGTAGCCGGCACGGATGGTGTGAGACCCGAAGGTGTGCGAAACGGTGTCGCGAACTTCGTAGGTATTCTCCGCAAAGTTGGCCGGCGTGGTGTTGGTGGCATAGACGCCGTACTGGACCGCGGCCGGATAGTCCTGCACATTGACGTAAGGAATGCCATAGTTGACCGTGTTGCCGCCGTCGCTCAGCGCGTTGTCCTCAAAGCGGGTCGCGTTGGCGCGCAGTTCATTGATCCAGTTGGGCGAGAAGGTGTGGATGTAGATCAGTGTGGCCGCGGAGTTCTGCGGTTTGAACGGCACGTCGCCCATGGGCCGCGAACCGGCGGCGGCGCTGGCGCCCAGGTTGTCAAGTTTGGTGATGTAGAAGGATCCAGCAACCAGATCTTTCGGTCCTGCCTGCCAATCCATACGCGCGTTGTACTGGTTGCCGCGGCTCTGGCTGGGAACAAAGAGCTGCACGTTTTCCAGGTCGGCGACGCCATCGAAGCCCGCGCCTACGTCCTGTGCCGGTGCGCCGTAGGCGGTGTTGCCGGTTGGGAATACGCCCAGTTGCGAGGTGCCGCCAGCCGTGAGCGAGCCGATATCCAGGCCGCCGTTGACGACTTGGCACGCCTGGACGGTGGTTCCCACTGGGACGGTGGCGCCATTCGTGCCGTAAGGTCCGGCTTGCGTCGTCACGTAGGTTCGGAAGCCAGTGCAACTGGGGGTAATCACCGCGACAATGCGCGGCATCACTGCCGGGTTGGCGACAATCTGCTCCGACACCCCGCCTGCCCGATTGGCGACCACCGCAGCCCGGAAGGAAGGCGTCTCCACATACCCGGTGGAGAAGCTCGGGTTCGACTGCTTGTACTCCTCGAACGAAGCGAAGCCGAACAGCTTGTTCTTGACGATTGGACCGCCGAGGGACGCCGCCCAGGTGCGTTGCTGGTTGTCGTCGCGCACGGTCGGAGTTCCCGGCGCCGGACCGCCGTACTGGTTGTACGAGTTGAAGCCGGGCTCGTCGTAGAGGAAGAACGCAGAGCCGTGAAGGTTGTTGGTCCCGCTCTTGGTCACCACCTGGATCTGTGCGCCGGTATTGCGGCCGAGGCTGGCGTCGTAGGAGGTTGAGACGATCGTCATTTGGCCGACCGCCTCCTGATTAGGTGTGACCACGGCTGACCCACCGTGGGTCAGCGAGTTCACGCTGACGCCGTCGATCATGTAGTTGTTGTCGGCAACGCGCTGCCCATCGGCCGAAATCTGCACCTGGTTCTCAGTCTGGAAGATGCCCGAGTTCGAGCCTCCGGGGCCGGCCCCGTTGGGCAGGAAGACGGCATTGCCGTTGCCGGAACGCGCTCCGTCACCCGAAATGCCCGGAGCCGTCCGCAGCAATTCGTAGGGATCGGAGCCAAAGATGGGCAGGCGATCGATCTCGGCGCTGTCAATCGTCGTGCCGATGCTGGCGTCGGAAGACTGCAGCAGCGGCGCCAGGTCTGCATTGACCGTAAAATTCTGGCTCTCCTGGCCGATCTGCATGGTCACATTCAGGCTGCGCGGGGTCTCCGCGGAGATCGCGACATTGGAGACCGTGTTCTGCTGGAAACCCTTCGCGGTCACGCTCACCGTGTAGGTGCCGGGAGGCAGTTCGGTGAATTGGAACGTGCCCGCGTCGCCCGAGGTCATCGTTTTGCTGGCTTGGGTATCCACGTTGGTGATCGTCACCGTCGCCCCGGGAATGATTGCCTGGGTCGGGTCGAGCACAGTACCCGAAAGGCTGGCGTTGAATTGCGCGTTTGCCGAGAGGCCCGCCAGCAGGAGCAGCGCGATGCATGCGAACTTCACTGATGCCATAAGTCGAATCTTCATAGTGCCTCCAAAGCTGTACTGCGTGGATCAAGCAGCCGTACCCGTGCCCGTAGCGCCCAAAACCCCTTTAGGCAACCGTTTGACTTGATCGGACTCGGTTGTACCCAAACCCATGCATGAATGTCAAGCGCCGCTTTTTCTTGGGGTGGTTGTCAGGCTAGATGCAAGCTGCCAAGGAGCAACCTTCGCACCGCCGAAACGACCAAATCGCCTCTTGAAGTCCGAATTGTAGGAGTCCTGTCGAAAATGTTCTGTGCACTATTGACCGGAAAATGGCTCGCGGGGTTGCCTGAAGCTCTGTAAACCGTTTTATTTGCATGGAAACTGAGCCGCGCCAGGCCCGCCTGTGGCAGACTTCTCTCGTGAGCGGAAATGCCAAACACGAGCCCCCCCATAAGCCCGTCAGCCTGAAGATGGTCGCGGAGAAGGTGGGTCTGTCTTCGGCTGCGGTTTCCCGCGTGCTCAATGGATCGCCCGCAGCGAAGTCGATTCCAAAGCCGACCCAGGAGCGGATCCTGGAGGCCGCGCGGCAACTGAACTACCGGCCGAACCTGCTGGCCCGATCGCTGCGCCGTGGCACTTCGCATACGGTTGGCGTGCTGGTGCCCGAGGTTTCAGAGGGCTATGCCACGGCCGTCCTCGCCGGACTCGAGCAGGGATTGTTGCAGGCCGGCTACTTCTTTTACCTCATCAGCCACCACCACCGCACCGAACTCATCGAGCGATCGCAAGTCATGCTCGCCGAACGCGCCGTAGATGGGATCATCGCCATTGACACCGCGTTGCAACAGCGGCACCGCCAACTGCCGACCGTCACCATCTCCTGCCCGGACAAGCACGAATCGGTGACGAACATTGTGCTGAACCACAAGCGAGCCGCTGAGTTGGCGATCGATCACCTGACTGGCCTGGGACATCGCCACATCGCCGTGATCAAGGGGCAGGCATTCAGTTCGGACACCGAGGCTCGCTGGCAGGCGATCCAGCACGCTGCGGCCAACGCCAACCTGAAGCTGAGCCCGGAGCTGGTGGCCCAGCTTGAGGGCGACTCTCCGTCGCACGACCCGGGATACTTTGCCGCGCAACGCCTGCTTGCTTCAAAGACCCACTTCACGGCGCTCTTCGCGTTCAACGATGTCTCTGCCATCGGCGCCATTCGCGCCTTTCGCGAGGCCGGGCTGCGAGTGCCGCAGGATGTATCCGTCGTCGGCTTCGACGATGTTCAGTCCGCCGCATTTCAGAATCCCGGGTTGACCACCGTCCGTCAGCCGCTCCGTACCATGGGGATTCTCGCGGCCGAGGCCATCCTCCGCCAGATCGCTTCCCCGGCTGAGCGTCCATCTTCCAGGCAGGTGATGGTGGATCCGGAACTTGTAGTCCGCGAATCCACCTGCCCGCCATCTCCCAAAAAACCGCCAAAGACTCCGTCCTAAGATAGGCCGGGACTTTAGTCCCGGCATGGCTGGGACAGAATCAACACGGGCTTTAGCCCCTGGGACACGCGCTCGCTGATTCCAGGCTTTTTAGCGGTCTCAATGCTGATTGGGGTAGATCCGGTACGTCACCAGCGATGTGCTCAGCGGAGTGCCTCGTACCTGCGATGTCTTCAGCAGTACTTCAAAGTAAGGGAACTTGGCTGAATGCAGCGTCTTCAGGAAGTTGCCCAATTGGTCTTCCGACAACAGAAAGTCTCCCGCAGCCTCGGTGGCTTCTGAGCCTGTTCCCTCCAGCAGCAGCACACTCCCGTTATGGTCCGGATTGGCCAGGTAAGCCACCGTGCAATAGCCCACCGAGTCACTCGGAGAGTAGACACTCTGCTCACCAGGGGAGGGCGAGCGATTCGCTATATAGGTGGGAGTATCGCCATTGGATTTCGCGGTGAAGTTCATTCGGCTTTCGAATAGCTCAGCCCAAGGATTCGCGATCGAACTCCCAATCAAAATCACATTGTCCTGCTTCAGCAAAGCGGGCATGTAGTCGCGGGCATAGTACATATGGATGCTCTTGCCCCGGGGGTCCAGAGCCAGGATGCGCTCGGCCAGTCTGAAGTCGCTTGAGTTGCCCAGGTGTTTCACCGCAATCAGATTCAGGGCTGTGCTCATGTCCGGACTCATCGCCGGGGTCTGAAGCTGGTTGATGTAACTGCGGCTGAGATAGTCCTGGAACGAAAACGACTTCTTGGTAATCAACTGAACCAGCGAAAAGGACGAATCGGCAATAACCACATCCGTATCCGGACGGGCATCCAGCACGTCCGACCAGAATGCCGAGACCGAAGGTTCGTACCGCCATGGGTAGAACGACCTCTGCATGGCCCGGTTCTGCAGCCACAATCCGGTGCAGCCGATGGCCAGCACGATCAGTCCCGCCAGCATCCAATGACGCTGATTGGAAATGGAGGTCGCCCTCGATCTGGCTACCCGCGCTTCGGCGGCCAGGGGGACGGCAATCTCCTCAGGTTCTGCTGGTTTTTCGTGGGCTATCGGCGAGGGTTCCCCGTGACCCTCTGCGCCGGATGCGGGAGAGAAGGATGAGGTAGCGGAGTGGTCCGGAGCGGCCCTCGAAGTCCAGTGGAACTCCGGAATATAGGAGCCCAGCGGAATCCCGATGCGCACCGGCGTATCAATCGGGGCCCCATAGTAGTACTGTTCGAGCCTTCTGCGTACCTCCCCGGCGTTCACTCGAACTACCGGGTCATCCCCCGTCGCATAGTCCGGGTCCCGTTCAAACACCTCGGTCCCGATGGTGCGTTCTTTCAGATTCTCAAGGTGTCCGTCCAGGCTGTTGCGAACCACGTACGAGAGGAATTGTTTGCTGCGCCCGCTGCTTCGAAACGGCCGGCTGCTGAGAATTCTTTCCAACTCCAGCAGGATGACCTCGGTGGCGTCCTTATCGGAGGACAGCGAATCCTCGTAGCCGCCTCCAAGCTCGTCGCGTTCTGCCGAACCATCCATAAAACCATCCGATTGATCGATCAATCATAGCAAACGCCGTCAGCCCTCAGCCTCTCTCTGACGTGGTTGCGTAATCCATTGAAACTGAACCGTCATCGCGCCGGAATGAGCTAAATTGCACAGTCCCGCGCCATCCAGCGTGCGTAACATTCTTGCATTCCGAAACCAGGCTCGCCCGAGTCAAACGGAGAAAAACCCGCGCGTAGCCTACCGTAAGAGACCGTATCTTACTTGTCGCGACCGTCTCCCGGGGACTAACTGTTCTGTGCTGCGACAATACCAATTTTGAATTGCCCTGGAGCTGAAATATCGCTGCAGGCAGATGCATCACGCAAGTCGACCCATTGTTTTCAGGAGCCAACCGATGAAAAAGGTCGACCAACACTTTTCCGGAGGAAACAAGATGAAGAACTTAGCCAGATATCTGATGCACACTTTCCGCAATTGGGATGCGTCTATTCTCCCAATTGCCGTCGCGCTGGGAATCGCGATAGGCTGCTCCAGCGCTCTGGCTCAGAGCGGTATCGGTTCCATTCAGGGCACCATTACCGACTCCACCGGCGCCGTCATCCCCGGTGCCGCCATCCACGTTATCAACGCCGCCACCTCCGTAGCCGCCGACGCCAAATCCAACAGCGCCGGTTTCTACCAAGTGCCGGGCCTGTTTACGGGAACCTATACCTTAACCGCGACCTCGCCGGGCATGAAGACCTACCAGCAGACCATCGAGTTGCTGGTTGACCAGAACGCCGTCATCAACGCCTCCATGTCCGCGGGAGCCGTTACCCAGCAGGTGGTGGTGCCCGGCAGCGCGGCTCAGCTCACCACCACGGACAGCGGTGCCATCGGCACCACTCTCGAAAATGCCAGAATCAACCAGCTTCCTTTGGACCAGCGGTTGTTGTTGACGCTGGCCCAGGAAACCACTCCAGGGTTGGAGGCGGACGGATCCAATCCCGGTTCGCGCGCCAACGGCCTCATGGACCAGGCGCTCGAGTATGTCGAGGATGGAGCTACGGTGGCCAACCGCAACTTCGGCGGCGAGCGCAATTCGCCCCAGGGCCAGCTCCCCGACCCTGATGCGGTGCAGGAAATCAAGATGGACATGTCCAACGCCAACGCGGAGTTTTCCGCACCGGCCAATGGCCTGATCACCACCAAGTCCGGGACTAACCACCTGCACGGCTCATTGTTTGAAACCGCGCGCAACGCCGCCTTCGGCCTGGCGAAAACCAGAGCGTTTGTTACAACCCCGACAGCCGACGCAGATCCGCCGTTGGTGCGCAACGAATTCGGTGCTTCCATCGGCGGACCCATCGTGATTCCCCATTTCTACGACGGCAAGGACAAGTCCTTCTTTTTCTTCGCCTATGAGCGCTACTCTCTGCGCAGTTGGACGCCCTTGCTGGTCTCGGTGCCCACCCCGGCGATGAAAACCGGCGACTTCAGCGGCCTGATCAATAGCTCTGGCGTATTGCAGCAGCTCTACGACCCGCTCACGACTTACAACTCAGGCACCGCCAATTGTCCAGGGACCCCCGCCACCGCGTCCAAGCCGGTACACCCAAACGTGGCCAATGCATACTTCCTCGCGCCCTTCGTCAACAATCAAATCCCGATCGGTCGCCTGTCCCCGTTCTCCAAGATGATGTACGACATTCTTCCCAACCCCACCACGGCTGACAACCCGCTGGTGACTTCCAATTTTCAACTGCACAACATCAACAACTTCACCGTGCCTTCGATAACCTTCCGTCTCGATCACAACTTCAACCAGAACAATCATGCCTACCTGCGCTATGGCAGCGACCTGATGGACTGGGTGGCCTTGCGGAACATCCCCAACGCGCCACTGACGGTGGCGGCCGACGGCATTCCCGCCGGCGCCAGCGGCGGCACGCAATGGTTGGTCGACACCTTCACCGGGGCCGCCGGCCTCACCCATATCTTTTCTCCCACCTTCTATTCGGAAACCGTGCTCAGTCAGGAGTGGTTCGGCCAGTACGACGTTGCCACCGGCAATGCGAATATCGACTACGAGCAGATGTTTGGAACTCCCAACAACTTCGGCGAGACCGGGTTCCCGCAGGTATCTGGCGGCATCCTCACTCTCACCGGGACCCAGTGGAACTACAAAGGCGTTCAGATCGTCTCCACCATCGACGAGAACCTGACCAAGACCATAGGCAAGCACGAGCTCAAGTTTGGCGGCCGTTACCGGCACGAGCGCTTCGGCTACCTGCCTGACCGGAACTCAGACCAGATCGGTTTCGCTGGTGACGCAACCGGTCTGTACTCGCCGGCATCCGCAGGCAACTACACTCCGGTCTCGAATACGGGCTATGGTGAGGGCGATTTCTTCCTCGGCGCTGCCAATAACTACACCGTGCAACTCAATGCCCCGTACCAGCACTACCGGGACATGGAGTTCGACGCCTACCTACAGGACAATCTCCACGTCACCCCGAACCTGACCGTGAACATCGGACTGCGCTACGAGGCCCATCCCGCGCCCTACACCAGCAACAACTTGCTGGAGAGCTTCGACCTCAAGAACCACGCCATGGTTCTATCGCAACCGACTTCCTGGTACATCTCGCAGGGTTACACCACTCAGACAGTCATCACCAACCTTGAGAACCTGGGCATGGTCTTTGAGACTCCGGAACAGGCCGGGATCCCCAGCACCATGCTCCGCAACAACGACCTCACCTTCGGCCCGCGCATCGGCGCCGCCTACTCGCTCTTCGGCGGCAGGCACGGCACCGTGCTTCGCGGAGCCTACGGGCGTTACATCTTCCCGGTCCCGGTGCGCAACTCGCTCAAGCTTCCGTCCACCAACGCACCGTTCGCCAACAGCTATGCCCAGAACTATAACAACAGCGGCCAAAGTCCCGACGGCCTCACCAACTATATGATCCGCGCCGCAAACCCGGTCATTGCCGGCGTCAACAGCAGCAGCGTGGTCAACAGCGGCAACCTCACCTCCATTGTTCCTGGGCTGACGGAAGTCACCATGAACCCCGACTATGCTCCCAACTTCGTAACCGAAGTCAACGCCACGCTGGAGCAAGCGCTCAAAGGAAACTCGGCGGTCAGGGTGAGCTGGGTGTACACCCACGCCTCCAACCTGGACCAGTACTACTACTACAACGCCCATCCTTCCAGCTACGTTTGGGCCGCTTCAACCGGACTCCCCACACCTACCGGAACATACGGCAATGAGGCGGAAGGCCCCTACGACCAGACCCTCTACAGCAGCACCCAGGCTCTGGACCAGACCACCGGCTGGTCGAACGATAACTCGCTGCAGGTTGAGTATCAGCGGATGTTTCACCACGGTTTCGCCTACCAGATCAACTACACGTGGTCCAAACCGTTCCGCATAGGCGGCAACTGGTCCCGGGATAGCACCGTCTCTCCTTATGCCGACTTCGCCCCGGGATATGGGCCAGGCCAACCGGCCAACGCACCGTCCTGGGGCATCACCAAGGCACTGAACCGCTTCGAAAACTACAAAGTCGACACCGCCATTCCGAAGCACCACATCAACTTCAACGGCATCTACGATCTGCCTGTCGGTCAGGGAAAGTGGCTCCTTGGAAAGGCCAACACCTTGCTGAACGAGCTGGTCGGCGGCTTCCAGATTGCCGGAAGCGGACAAGTCATCTCCCAGGATTTCACCATCGGCAGCTCCAACTGGGGGCCGACCAACCCGCTCCAAATCTATAAGCACGCAGCCAAGATCAGCGACTGCCGCAGCAGTGCCGCCGGCACCAACAACATCTGTCACCCGTCGTACCTGTGGTTCAACGGCTACATCGCCCCCACTTCGAATGCCAACACGGGTTGCACAGCGCAATGCATCTTCGGACTTCCGGCCAGCTACGAGCCCTACCAAACCCCGATTGACAATACGCCCGGCACGACGAACTACGGTAGCAACGGCAACAACGTGTCCGTTACCCTCAACAATGGGACGTCAACCTCGGTCGCCTTCAGTCCCGGCCCGGGAACCAATCCCTTTGCCAAGACCGTTCTCAATGGTCCCTTCAACTACATCGCAGCCGTCTCTCTCTTCAAGGTCTTCCCCATCAGGGAGAGTGTGAACCTGCGCTTCACCTGGGACGTCTTCAACGTGTTCAACGATCAGGGCTATCTGAACCCCAATGGCACCAACGGCACAGAGAGCTTGCAATCGTCTTATTGGGCTCTCAGCCCAAACGGAGGCGGCAGCGGTCCGCGCGTAATGCAGTTATCGCTTCGACTGAACTACTAACGCCTGACAACTCCGGGAGCGTGCCACTGAACTCATGGCAGCACGCCCCCGGTTTTTCAGGCCGCTTGATGGGCAAGCTCCAGAAAACACCAAGGGCCGGGGAACCGGAAAACTTGGAAGGAACAGGGACAACTCATGCTGAGAAGAGAATTTCTATCCGCTTCATCGCTGGCGATGGCTGTGTCCGCCACCGGCGTGGGATCGGCCGCACCCATCCTCGCGGCCAAGAGCATCCTCGACTACGGTGCCAGGCCGGATGGCAAGACGCTGAATACCAAGTCGATTCAGCGCGCCATCGACGCGGTATTTCAGGCTGGCGGAGGGCTGGTCTATGCCCCGCCCGGGACCTTCCTCATCGGCGGCCTCGAACTCAAGAGTCGCGTCACTCTCTATCTTGAGGCAGGCTGCGTCCTGCTCGGCAGCAAGTCCATCGACGACTACGACTACCATCCCGGCCCGCCCATGCAGGGCGATGCCAACGGTCATCACGTCATCTTTGCCCAGAACGCCGAAGACGTCACCCTCTGCGGCCCCGGCACCATCGACGGTCAGGGCGAGGCCTATTGGGAGCTGCGACCCAACCGCCCGCCTACAGCGCCCGAAGACGCCTGGAAGGAAGGCGCAACCGGCCATTATCAGGTCAAGGACAACAATCGCCGGCCCTCGCCCATGGTCGAGTTCGCACAGTGCCGCAATGTCCGCATCAGTGGCGTCACCCTAAAGAACTCGTCCGGCTGGACCCTGCGTCCGGTTGCCTGCGACGGCGTTGTCATCGACGGAATTCGCGTTCGCAATCCCAACCACGGCGTCAACACCGACGGCATGGATATCACCGCCTCGCGCAATGTCTTCGTATCCAACTGCGACATCGAGACCGGCGACGATGCCATCTGCTTGAAGAGCGAGAATCCCTACGGCGATCTGCTGCCGACGAAAAACATCACGATTACGAATTGCGTCATCGCCACTTCATGCAACTCCTTTAAGCTGGGCACCGCGTCCAACGGCGCCTTTGAAAACATCGTCTTCAGCAACTCCGTCCTTTACGCCGATGCCGACAGCCCCATCTATACCCGTTCCAGCGGCGGCATCTGTATCGAAGCCGTCGACGGCGGCAGCATCGACGGCATCACCGTCTCCAACATCCGCATGCAGAATGTGCGCGCGCCGATTTTCGTAAGGCTGGGCAACCGCAAGAAGAAGGAAGGCACATTCCTCCGCAACGTCCTGATCGAGGGCGTCGATGCCGCAGGCGCAATCGTCTCCAGTTCCATCACCGGAGTGCCCGGCCTCCGCCCCACCGACATAACCGTAAGCAACTGCCGCATTCGCACGGTCGAGCAGGGCCAGGCCGCCTGGGTGCATCGCGACATTCCTGAAGTAGCCGACAAATACCCCGAAGCGCGCATGTTCGGCCGCCTTCCTTCCTATGGCTTCTACGTCCGTCACGCGGATCGCGTCCGTCTGCGCGATGTGCAATGCATAACCGATCAGGCGGATGAGCGGCCGGCGGTTGTGTGCGACGACGTGAACGATGTGATTCTCGACGGGCTGGATTTGTCCGCACCGGCTGGAGGGGCGCCGCTGTTCGACTTGAGAAACACGCGCCGGGCATTTCTCACCGGAATGCGTTGTCCCGCAGGCGCCAAGGTATTCACAAAAGTGAGTGGAGAAGCTTCCGCCGGCATATCGCTCTCAGGAAATTCACTGGATGCGGGTCAACAGGCTGCGGCCTATGTCGATGGCGCCACCCAGGGCTCGACTACTATTGCCTGATTCTCACCCGCCCAGGTGAAGTTTTTGTGAGGGGAGAACCATGCCACCGTCCGCACCGCGCTTCGCTTGCACTGCATCACTCTTGATTGCCGCTTTATTCACCTTCAGTGCGCAAGCACAACCAGCTTCCAACGGCCTGACAGTTACCTCCGGCTCGCTCACACTGCGAGTAACTGCCCTGCGCGACGATGTCCTCCGGGTCCGCATGTGGAAGGGTGACCAGGCCCCCGAAGACGCATCCTGGGCCGTGCTTCCCTCCTCGCGAACCGCCAGCGTCCAGGTCCACGCGGAGGCGCGCGGCTTCACCACCGGCAAACTCCGCGTCTCGGTCGACGACCAGCTTCGCCTCACCGTTGCCGACCTCGACGGCAACGTCCTCCAGCAGGATGCCGCGCCCGTCGAGTGGGACGGCACCAGATTTCGGGTCACCGAACAGCACCCCGGTGACGATCACTTCTTCGGCCTTGGCGACAAGCCCGGGCCACTCGACCGCGCCGGCGAGGCCTTCACCATGTGGAATACCGATGCCTTCGGCTGGCAGGAATCCACTGACCCCATCTACAAGAGCATCCCCTTCTTCCTCAAGCTCACTCACGGCCGCGCGCTCGGTGTTTTCCTGGATAACACCTGGCGCACCGATTTCGATTTCGGCCGCGCCAATCCCGCACGCTACACCTTTGGCGCCGTCAACGGACCTGTGGACTATTACCTCATCTACGGTCCGGAGCCCAGGCAGGTAGTTACCGCCTGGGCGTGGCTCACCGGCCCCACACCGCTTCCGCCGCTGTGGGCGCTCGGTTTCCAGCAGTCGCGCTACACCTACTTTCCGGAGTCGCAGCTTCGCGATGTCGCCGACCGCCTCCGCAAGGACCGCATCCCGTCCGACGTGCTCTGGCTGGACATCGGTTTCCAGCACGACAATTGGCCATTCACCGTCAACGATCAGGCCTTTCCCGATTTCCGCGGCATGGTGCAGGATCTTGAGCGTCAGCACTTCAAACTGGTGGTCATCACCGACCTGCACATCGCCCGTCAGCCCAACCAGGGCTACGCACCCTACGACTCTGGCGTTGCGGGTGATCGTTTCGTCAAGAATCCGGACGGCTCCATCTACGTCGGCAAGGTGTGGCCCGGCCCGTCGGTCTTCCCCGACTTTACCCAGGCGCAGACCCGGCAGTGGTGGGGAACGCTGTACAAAACCTTCATCGACGATGGGGTCGCCGGCTTCTGGAACGACATGAATGAGCCCGCCGTCTTCGTCCCTTCCAAGACCATGCCCGACGATATCCAGCACCGGATCGACGAGCCCGGCTTTCAGAAGCGCACCGCTACCCACCTCGAGATCCACAACCTCTATGGCATGGAAAACTCGCGCGCCACCTACGATGGCGAGCTTGCGCTGCGCCCCAGCGAGCGGCCGTTCGTCATGACCCGTGCCTCCTACGCCGGCGGCCAGCGCTACGCTGTAACCTGGACCGGAGACAATAGCTCCACCTGGAATCACCTGCGCATGACCGTGCCCCAACTGGTCAACCTGGGCCTCAGCGGCTTTTCTCTCGCCGGGGCCGATGTGGGCGGATTTGCCGGTTCGCCCCCACCCGATCTGCTCACCCGCTGGATCGAGCTCTCCGCCTTTCAGCCCATCGATCGCGACCACTCCGACAAGGGGACCCGCCCGCACGAAGTGTGGGTCGACGGCCCCCAGCAGGAGGCCATTCGCCGCCGCTACATTGAAGAGCGCTACCGGCTGATGCCCTACCTCTACACCCTCGCCGAGGAAACTTCGCGCGATGGCCTGCCCATCGATCGGGCAATCTTCCTGGAGTTTCCCCACGCCACCAGCGACGGCACTCCGTTCGACCTCACCACCGGCGGCAGCGAGTTCCTCTTTGGCAGCCGTATCCTCGTCGCTCCCAACCCCGATCCCGAAGGGACCACTCCGTACACCGTTCAACTTCCGCCCGGCACCTGGTACGACTACTGGACCGGCCAGCGTTTTGTGCGCGGCCAATCCAGCGATCCGGCCGTCGCCCAGAAGCCAATCACCATAACGCCCAAGCTGGAAGAGTTGCCCGTCTACGTCCGCGGCGGCAGCATCCTGCCCATCGCTCCGCTCACCCAAAGCACCGCCGAGCTCCCCGACGGCCCCCTCACGCTGCGCGTATACCCATTGGCCCCGGGCCTGAATACGCCCGGCGAAGCCTGCGCGGGCGAGGTCTACACCGACGATGGCCACACCTTCGCCTACCGCCAGGGCGAGTTTGCCCGGGTCCACTTCACTTGCTCCCTGGCGCCGGACGGATCCATCAGCGTGGTTATCCAAAAGCAGGAAGGAACATGGAAACCCTGGTGGCACGATCTCCGCGTCGAAGTAGCGGACTGGACGCCCAAAGGCGAAGCCTCTGTCGATGGGCACCCCAGGCCAGCGACCCAGCAGAGCGGGCATTGGGGAATCACCATCCCCGCCAACCCCGCGGGCTCCCAAATCACACTGCGTTGACAATCGGTATCCACTTCAAAAGCGGCAGAAGCAAAGAGAGTGCCTGAATCCCTTGCCTTTTGAAGGTGACGCACGTCACTTGCTTCATGCCCAAGGCTATGCGGCTCAAGCAAGAAGGCCCAAGTCGCCCTCCTAGACAGAGACGGCTTGGGCCATGGTGGCTTGTGCGTACTAGTTTTGTAATCTCCGCTGCCGAGCGCAGTTCTCTGCGAAGCTACCGCATCCTACGAACTAGAACCTAGAACGGTTACGACGTGCGGAAGGCCCCGGGTTCGCGCGAGAAAGAACCTGACGATGGCTGCCCAATGCGTGAAGAAAGAGTCGACACCTCCGGTCTGCGCCACACATGGCGTTGCGTTGCTGAAATCGGAAGTTGCGATTGACCCAATGAACACCCTTCCCTGCTTTATCTGTCCGGTCAGCCGTACAGTAGTACGCGAACGATGGTGATCCTCTACGACCAACGCCGTAATGGGGACTCGGAAAGAGAGCCGTAACACGCCGCCCCGCACTGTTCAAAATTGAACAGACACAGCCTCCGCGCGATGCGAGTCTTGAACTGGGTTTAGATGCCAGTTAGGGAGGTTCGAGATGCCCCACCGGAGAAACAACATTCTCATCGTTGAAGACGACGTCCAACTCCGTGTCCTGCTGACCGCCATTCTCACCCAGGCAGGCTACCGCGTCCGCGCTGCCGAAGACGGCTTCTCAGCCCTCATCCAGATACGCGCCGATATGCCCGACATCATCCTCTCCGACCTCTACATGCTCGGCATGTCCGGCTTCGAGCTGCTCTCTGTCGTCCGCCGCCGCTTTCCCGAGGTCATCGTCATCGCTATGAGCAGTGCCTTCACCGACGGCGAAATCCCCATCGGCGTCGCCGCCGACGCCTTTTATCAGAAGGCCACCGGCGTTCCCCCGCTGCTAACCCTCCTCGAAGAATCGTTTAGGGTCGAGGACCTGACCCAGCGCTACCGCGGCTTCGCTCCCATCTGGATCGCTACCCATCCCCCGAAAAGCGGTGCCGAAGCCCGCGTCGTCATTGCCTGCCCCGAATGCCTGCGCACCAGTTCCTGCGTCCCCGGCGATGCCTCTGCCATCGTGCGCAAAACCGACTGCGCCTATTGCCACACTCCCATCCACTACGCCATCGTCCAGACCACCGATCCCGGCCCGCCCAAAGAACTGTGGCGCCAGCCCGCCCTGCAAGCCGCAGCCAAAGTTCCCCGTCCTGGCCTGATCTCCGCTGTTCACAATTGAACAGACCCGGCCCTCGCCGCCGTGACAATCTGGGTATCTGCCCCGGGCGTCCGCCCCAGCGCAGACGGCCCCTTGGAGTTCTCGCGTTCCGTCCGAAGAGGAGCCAACCATTGTCCAATATCTCGATCAACGCCGAGACCTGCCGCCGGCTTCCGGCCTATCTGGCTTGTCCCCGCTGTCACTGCAAGGCCATCCATCGCTCCCGCCGCCGCGGCCTCGACTGGATCATGTCCTCCATGGGCTTCATCCCCGCGCGGTGCTTCACCTGCAACAAGCGCTTCTACACCCGCGAATTGATGGTCAAAGCCTGATCCTGGCGTTCGGCCCAATCCTGAGGGCGCTTGGGTGTGCCGGGTATGCAACATTGGGTCGTCGCCGGGCATCATACCTATCACTGGTCCGCAGAGGATTGTTTCCCGCCCAAGTGCCTACTCAAGGCATCCCTCCAGAGCTTCAAGAGACCCGAATGGCCCTATTCAGGCCATGCGCTTGGCTTGCGCGAAATTGTCTAAGGATCACGGGGCCGACCAGGAATCGGCGCAACCCGTAAAAGGAGATTCGATGCCACCTACCAGAATTCTGCTCGTGGACGACGATGAAGTTGTCAACACAATGTTGGGCGAAGTATTGCAGGAGCAAGGCTTCAATGTCACCACAGCAGCCAGCGTTCCGGCAGCGCTAAAACTCATCAGTTCCGAAGCCTATGACGTGCTGCTCAGCGATCTCCATATGCCTGGCACGGGCGATGGCTTGACCGTCGTCAGTGCGATGCGTCATGCCCATCCAAAGGCCGTCACGATGATCCTGAGTGCATTCCCGGAGATGGATGCGGCCTCTCGCACCATCATGCTGCAAGCCGATCAGGTGCTGGTGAAGCCGATGAATGTAATGGCGCTGGTCAAAGCAATCAAAGAGAGGCTGGCGACCGGAGCACCCCCTGCCCGCGTCCTTGAGACCGTTGCCACAATTCTGGAGCGCACCACCAAGAGCACCATCAAGGACTGGTTTGCGCATATCCAGAAGGACGAGAAGGTCATGTCAGTTCCATTGACCTACGAACAGCGCACCGGCCACTTGCCTCAAGTCTTGCGTGACCTTGTGCTTCGCCTCCGGTCTTCTCAGCCGATCGGCAGCAAAGAACTGGTATCTGCCGCCGCGGTTGAGCACGGAATCGACCGGCAGAAGCAGGGGTATTCCTCTGCGATGATGGTCGAAGAATCGCGCATGTTGCAGGTCAGTGTCTTTCATACGCTGCAAAAGAATCTGGCACAGATCGACTTCAGCATATTGCTCACAGAGGTGATGGCCATCGCAGACGAGATCGATTCACAACTAAGCCAGGCGATGACAAGCTACGTCGCCGAGTCAGTTGGCGAAGCCGCGGCCTGAGTGCAGTTTCGTTGTGCTCGCATAAGAGCCCCAGACACCTCCGCGGTCTGTCACGCCGAACCTCCCGCAAAACGGGGTAATCGGTAAGTCGTGTTTACTCCACCACCACCTCAAAATTCCTTCCCAGCCACTTATCCTGCCCCGGCCAGTAGAACGTGAACACAATCTTGCCCGCCCATCCTGCCGCCGTCGCAATGTCCGCGTAGAATCCCGCATACCCCACCGGCTTCGACTCCAGCGTCGAGTTCGTCTTCCAGCCGTCCATCGAATACAGCACCCGGAACCGCACCGTATCCACCATCCGCAGCGTCATCCCCGCGGCCAGCTTCGCCACCGGCCGGCTGGTCTGGAAGATCTCCAGCTTGTTTCGGAACGTCCGCGTCCCCGGCGCCACGCCATACCGATCCTTCACGCAGGACAGGCAGTCGAACGGCTGCCCATCCGCCGCGCTCCTTAGCAGCTTCAAATATTCCGAGTGCGCCCACACCAGCGGTTGCGCCGCACCCGACGACTTGCCCCGGAACAGCTCCAGCTCCGGCACATCGTCGTGGTCCCACACCTGCTCCGGCAGCATTCCACCGGTCGAGCTGAACTTCTCCATCGCCGTAATAAACGGCTTCACATCGCGTCCCGCCGCCAGCTCATAGTGCCCGCGCTCGCCGTTCAGCAGGGGCCACGCCCGTCCCTGGCCCCAGCCCATATACGGCCCGCCATCTTTCCGCTGCCCATAGCCGTCGTGGTTGTAACGCCGCCAGCACGGCCCATACGGAGTCTCCATCTTCAGCACGTGGTCCACCACCTTCAGCGAGTCCACAATCAGCGGGTCGTCTGCCCGCCGAATGCCATACCGCACCAGTTCCAGAAATCCCGCGTCAATAATCTCCCTTGCCTCGAAGCACGACTGCTCCCCCGGCGCGCGGTTCGACAGCACCAGGTGCCCCTCCGGAATCGCCGGATTGTAGAACGGCTCACCCGCGCACGGTGGGCGAATCCGCATGTAGTGCCGCTTCACCTCCGCCAGCAGCACGCCGTCGTCGGTGGTCGTCCACTCGTCCAGGTGCGCCTCAATCCAGTCCGCGTAGTCCTCCAGAAAACCCGCCAACTCCTCCGCTTGATGTCCTCGCGCCAGGTCCGCCGCGCACACCAGCGCCGTAATCACCGCCGCCAGCGTCGACGGCGAATAGCCCGCATTCTCCTCCCACCGCTCCTGCTGCGTGATCGGCGCATACCGCACCAGGAACCCCGCAGCCCGCTCCACAAACGGAAACACGTCGAATTTCTCCAGCGCCTTCTGCTTCCACAGCCGCCACGCCAGTGTGATCGGAGACGCAACCTCATCCAGTTGAATCCCCGTCCAGTAAGGCGTCCCATCGATCCAGAAATTCTGCGCAAAGCTCCCATCCGGATGCTGCGTGCACGCCAGGTAAACCAGCGCCCGCAGCGCCGTTTCGTTGCGCCCGCACGCCATCAGCGCGCTCGCGGACTGCACCATGTCGCGCGTCCACACCAGGTGGTATCCGCCCAGGTCGTCGTCGCCCTTGCTCGCGCCCCACGGGATCGACGCCGACGCGATAAACGCGCCCGAAAACGTCTTGTCCTCATGCGTCAGAATCACGTTCTGGCTGATCCGCGACAGCCTGCCCCCGTCGGTCGACGCCGCCCCCAGTTCCTTCGGCGTCACCACCCGCATCCACTGCTCCACAAACCGCGCGCAGTGAACCTCGTACGGCATCGCCAGCGCCTGCATCATCTCGCTCAGCGCCGCGTGGTGCCCGTCGCCCAGCCCGATCGCAATGGTGAACTCCCGCGTCCGCGCCACATCGATCTCGCCCATGATCGCGATGTTCCCGTTCAGCGCCTCGCCAAAGTTCCACGTCATCTTCATGTCCATCAGCAGGTCCTGGTAGCCGTCGCTCGACCCCACATACCCGCACGACGACCGCGTAAACCCGCAGTCCGCCCCCATCGCCAGCGACACCGGCCCATGCCACGCCAGCAGCGTGCGCCTGCCCGCCACCAGCACGCTTCGCGCCGAGTTCCCCGCACCGCCGCCGTGCAGGTGCGGCGCCAGCAGCGCGTAGCACTTCAGCCGCTCCAGCACGCACTCGTCGCCCGCAATTTTCACATTTATCAGCACCACCGAGTGGTGCGGATCGGACACTATCTCCTTGGTCACCGTGTACCGCCCTTGCGGGTCCTTCCCCACCACCTTTACCGCCGGCGCGTCCGGGTCCACGTAGCTGAAGTCGTACGCAATGTCCCGCTTCTCTTCGTGGAAGAAGGTCTCGCCGTCCGTGAACAGCAGTTCCATGTCGCGCGTCTGCGGCCGATCGATGGTCGGGTAATAAATCTCGTTCAGCGTCCCATGCGACACCGTGAACCACACCCGGCTCGACGCCGAATACGCCGTCGACACCGCGTCCTTCTCGCTCGAAGTCCAGGTCGGCGCCACCCCCGGCCAGCCAAACGCCGGCCCATCGTCATCCAGCCACTGATACGTCGCCACGTCACCCATAGCGACATCATAGCGAGTCAGCCGCCCAGCGTCCCTCGCCCCTCGGACCCCACCTCGAACCTCGAACCTTGAACCTGCTCTTTTGCGCTATCATCACCTTCGCGGGATTTTCTGTTCCCTGTTCCCTGATCCCTATCCCCTGATCCCTGCATCTCATACCAAACAGGAGAATCTCTTATGGCCTACGAACTTCCTCCGCTCCCTTACGCATACGACGCCCTCGAACCCTACATCGACGAAGCGACCATGAAGCTCCACCACGACAAGCACCACCAGACCTATGTCACCAATCTCAACGGCGCCATCGACAAGCATCCCGATCTCGGCTCCAAGTCCCCCGAAGACCTCATCAAGGACCTCGCCGCCATCCCTGAGGACATCCGCAAGGTCGTCCAGAACAACGGCGGCGGCCACGTCAACCACACCATGTTCTGGCAGATCATGAAGCCCGCCGGCGGAGGCGATCCTAACGGCGCCATCGCCGCCCAGATCAAGGCCGACTTCGGCGACTACGAGAGCTTCAAGAAGCTCTTCAACGAGACCACCGCCAAGCAGTTCGGCTCCGGCTGGGGCTGGCTCGTCATCGAGGGCGGCAAGCTGAAGGTTGTCACCTCCGCCAACCAGGACAATCCTATCTCCGGCGGCCTCTACCCCATCCTCGGCAACGACGTCTGGGAGCACGCCTACTACCTGAAGTACAACAACCGCCGCCCCGACTACCTCGCCGCCTGGTGGAACACCGTCAACTGGGACGAGATCAACAAACGCTTCGCCACCGCCAAGAGCTACAAGTAACTTCCGCAGAATTCGGGTGCCCCATTGATCGGCGCGAGCTTCACTGCGCCTATCGTGGGGTTTCTCTCTTTGGCCGCACCGCACCCGCAAGCGTACCATTCTGCGGAGGAGTCCTGCGTGATCCGGAGAATCGTTGCTGCCGCCCTGCTCAGTTGCGGGATTGCCCTGGGGCAATCCACTTCGCCTGCTTGCCCTCCCCCAACTTCGCCCGCGCTCGCGTCCGCGCAATCGCCGGCAAACCAGCCGACTCGGTGGCTCAAGCCATTCCGCAGGAAGGGCGGCTTCCTGCCGGCGTCATTGCTTCCCATCCAATTCAAGAACCCCAAAGATTTGGGAATTATATACTTGACTCCCCGCCCCAAATTCGCTAAAATTGGTTCATATTGAGGACGATATGAGCCGAAGCACAATCAGCACTTTCCAGCTTTTCGCACTGATCCCCGATCAGGAAACGGCGCGGCTGTACCTCGAATCCCGCCTCTGGCCCAATGGGGTCGTTTGCCCTACCTGCTCTAAGGGCAACCGCGTCACGGCCCGTAAGGGAGGATACTACCGATGCCTCGACTGCAAGGGCGATTTTACCGTCCGCACCGGAACGATTTTCGAGCGGTCGCATGTGCCGCTGCACAAGTGGATTTACGCGATGTATCTCTTGGTCACATCCCGCAAGGGTATCTCCAGCCTCCAACTGGCGAAGGAGATCGGCATTACGCAGAAGTCGGCATGGTTCGTCCTCCAGCGGCTGCGTGAGGCTTGCGGTAATGATCCGACCGTCCTACAGGGGATCATCGAAGTGGACGAGACTTACGTTGGAGGGCGCGAGCGCAACAAGCACGCCAGCAAGAAACAGCGGCTAGGCCGGGGAACAATCGGCAAGACGGCGGTTATTGGGATGCGCGAGCGCGGCGGACGCATGAAGGCCCACACGATCCCGGCGACGGACACGAACACGCTCCAATCCGCCGTCCATGAGAGCGTTGTACCCGGCTCTGTGCTCCACACGGACGAGCATTCCGGCTATCAAGGATTGGGCATCTCCTACGACCATTCGACCGTGAATCACGGCGCTGGCGAGTATGGCCGCGCGGGAGTCAGCACGAATAGCATCGAAAGCGTATGGGCGCTGCTGAAGCGCGGATTGCATGGCGTGTATCATCATGCCAGCCCGAAGCATCTCGACCGCTACGTGCAGGAGTTCGCGTTCCGGCTGAACGACGGGAACGTAAAGCGGCACACGCTGGATCGGCTGGACAGCTTCATCTCCGCCACATCCGGTCGGCGTCTGACCTACGAGAGGTTGATCGCATGAAGGAAGCCCCCGATGCGCTAAACAGGATCGTGGACGTGGTGCTGGCTTATCGGCCCAAGCCAAAGACAAAAGCCGCGCGCAAACGCAAGAGATTGAAGGCTGCGAAAGAGAAGGAAGCGAAGTAAGTTTTTTCCGCTGTCCCCGCTGGATTGATTGCCGCTAGAGTTGCCGCTCCGGTAGCATCAAATTCCTAGCTAGCCGGAGTTTACCATATCGGAGGAAAGGGATATGCAATGTCCAGTGTCAACGCAAAACTGCTCGCGGAACTCAACACTAAAGATGATCTGGTATTCAAGCTCGGCGACACACTCGACGTAAAACTGAGCATCGTCCTAGTCGTCATAACGGTCGTCGGCGCGCAAACAGCGTACTTCTTCACGAAGCCAGTCGTGGGAATCCAGCACACTCTCCAGGTGTGCTCCGTTGTATTCCTAGTTCTGGCGACTATTGCGGCCATCGCCGGACTGTGGCCACGCCACTATTGGATGATCGAACCGGAAGGCCTAGTCGAGAATCGGATCAAGGAACTTGAGGCGTACTACAAAGAGAACGGCGAAGAGGTGGAACGCCACCTCCCACAGCAGTTGGAATTGGATCAAATCGGCTGGGCAAAGACCCGGATCGCGGATAACAGGAGCATCAACAATCGCAAGGCGTGGCGGCTCGACGCGGCGTTCTATGCGACCTCATGTGCTATCGCATGCAACATCCTTACCCTTATCTGGTTCATCCACCCTTTTTGACGGGCTCGCCGGGCCTCGGATTGGCCGGGGGCGGTGAACTTCTGTCCGTCCTTGGGGGTGGATTGTTGTCATGTGTCGGATGGCGGGGCTGAGGCTGCGGATTGCTCGGTCTGGTCGTCATGCTCTGATCCCTCGCCGCCATCGTAACAGCTACGGGGAGTCATGTATATAATTCCCAAAGATTTAGGGGTTGGAAAGCTGCTGGTCGCGAGCCGCGGCATGGGCGACCCGCGTTTCGCCGGAACAGTGATCCTGCTGGTTCACTACGATGCAGATGGCGTCGTCGGGCTGGTTCTCAACCGGCGCACCGCTGTGCCGCTTTCTCAAGTGCTCGATCTCAAGGCCGCGAAGGACCGCTCCGACCCGGTCTACGTCGGGGGTCCCGTGCAACCTGCGGGCGTATTTGCGCTTTTTCAGTCCCCGGCCAAAATCGAGAAAGCTGAGAATGTTTTCGGTGATGTTTATTGGATCTCTGACAAAAGCGCCTTCGAGAAAGCGCTTTCCTCCCGGCCCGACCCCAAGGTTTTGCACGTTTACGTGGGATATTCCGGATGGACGCAGGCTCAATTGCGGGCCGAGGTGCAACTGGGCGCGTGGTTCGTCTTCCCGGCAGACACCGCCGCAGTATTCAATTCCGATCCGGCTTCCTTGTGGCTGCAGATGATTCAGCAGACGGAATTGCACTTGGCAAAGATCGAGCCGTTCCTGGAAATCTCCCCGCCGATTTAGCCCCTGACGTACGCCCTCACCGCCATAATCGGGTGCCCCATGATCGGCGCAGTCTTATCGCGCCTATCGTGGGGTTTCTCTCTCTGGTCGCACCGCACCCGCAGGCGTACCATTCTTCCCGAGGAGCACTAAGTGATCCGCAGAATCGCCGCCGCCGCTCTGCTCACCTGCGCCACCGCACTCCCCCAAACCACCCCCGCAACAACACACGCCAAACCTCTAGCCTTCGACGTCGTCTCCATCCGTCCCGCCAAACCCGGCTCTAACTTCATCTTCGGCTATGGAACGACCCCCGACGGCTATCGCGTTCCCAGTCAGTCGATGTGGTTCACGCTCCTAATTGCTTACTTCCCCCAGGGCCCAGCCTACTGGTCCAAGGACAGGCTCTCCGGCGCGCCGTCATGGACCAACGATCCCTACGAAATCGACGCCAAGGTCTCCGAGGCTGATCTCCCCGAATGGCAGAAGCAGGGCCTCACCCTCGACAAAAAGCCCATGCTTCAACAGATGCTCCAGACTATGCTCGCCGACCGCTGCCATCTCGTCGCCCACATGGTTCCCGGCCCACCCATCTCCGGCTTCTCCCTCGAAGTCGGCAAGCATGGCCCCCGACTCACCGAATCCAAACCCGGCGAGACCTTCCCGTCTGGACTCCCTCTGCCTGGCGGAGGAGTCTACGTGCCGTGGCGTCGTCCAGAGAAGCCGAAGTTGAGCTTTTACGGAGTGACAATGGCCGAATTTGCCCAAAACCTCTCGACGATGAATGGCCGTCCTGTCGAGGACCACACCGGCCTAAGCGGCCGCTACGACCTCGTCCTCAACTGGATCGACGACCCCGATTCGAAACTGCCCGCAGGCGCCATCGACTCCGACGACCCCGACCCGCTCTCGCACTGGGACATCGAGACCTTCGGCCTCCGCGTCGCTCCCATCAAGATCCCCACCAACACCCTCGTCATCGACCATATCGAAAAACCCACCGAAAACTAATCCATAATTCCCCCTTGACAATGTACTAGTCAACTAGTACATTGATCGATGTGAACCACCCTCCCCAGCCCGCACCCGAATTCGCCTTCCGCCTCGATCCCCACTCCGGCGTCCCCGTCTACCGCCAACTCATCGACCAGGTCCAGGTCGCGATTGCCACCGCCAGCCTTCGCGCCGGGGACCAACTCCCCACCGTTCGCCGCGTCGCCGTCGATCTCGCCATCAATCCCAACACCGTCACCCGCGCCTACCGCGAGATGGAACTCCGGGGCATCCTCGACACCCAGCAGGGAACCGGGACCTTCGTCGCCGACAACCCCGTCGAAACCACCACTCCTGCTGAGCGTCACCGCCAGCTCGCCCAGCTCACCACCGAGTTCGTCGCCCGCGCCGGCTCCGCCGGATTCACCGTCCAGGATCTGCAACAAGCCCTCCTGCACGCGCTCAATCCCCTCTCACCCGATACCCCGCATCCCTAGTCCGCCGTAACAGGAGTCGCTCATGCCCGTCGTCAACCAGCTCAAGCAGTTCAATCAAGTCGCCCTCGCCGTTTTTGCCGTCTGCCTGCTCGGCGGACTCGCTGTCGCCCGCCTCACCAACGCGCACGCTGCGTGGCTCATCGGCGCGCTCATCGGCATCTACTTTCTCTTCGCCATCAAAATCATTGACCAATGGGAGAAGGTCGCCGTCCTGCGTTTTGGCAAGTATCGCGCGCTGCGCGGCCCGGGGCTGGTCGTCATCATCCCGATTCTGGACACACTCAGCCGCTATGTGGACCAGCGCGTCCGGGTCAGCACCGTCTTCGCGGAGTCCACGCTGACCCGCGACACGGTCCCCGTCAACGTCGATGCCATCTTCTTCTGGCTGGTCTGGAGCGCGGAAAAATCCATCCTCGAAGTCGAAAACTTCACCGACGCCATCACCCTCAGCGCGCAGACTGCCCTGCGCGAGTCAATCGGCCGCCACGATCTCGCGCAAATGATCACCGAACGCGATCTGATGGGCCACGAGCTGCAGAAGATTCTGGACGAGAAGATGACGCCCTGGGGCATCACCGTGCAGTCGGTGGAGATTCGCGACGTGCGCATCCCGCAGTCGCTGGAGAACGCCATGTCGCAGCAGGCCCAGGCCGAGCGCGAGCGCCAGGCCCGCGTCATCCTCGGCGACGCCGAGGTCCAGGTCAGCGAAAAATTCGCGGAAGCCTCCCGCGTCTACGGGTCGAATCCCGGCGCGCTCCACCTTCGCGGCATGAACATGCTCTACGAAGCCATGCGCGACAAGGGCTCCATGGTCATCGTCCCCTCGTCGGCGATCGACAGCATGGGATTGGGCGGCACGCTGGCTACCGCCGCCATCGCCAAACTCCAACCCTGAGCTCGGGTGCCCCATGATCGGCGATCCTTTATGCGCCTATCGTGGGATTACTCTCTTCCGCCCGAACGCGCGCAAAGAAATGAGCAACCAAAGGAGGAATCTATGAAAAAGGCCGCCCTCGCACTCGCCGCTCTGCTGCTCACCCTCGCCGCTGTGATGCTGGTTCTCGCGCCGTCGCTCCATGCGCAACCGGCGCCCGCGCCATCACCACGCGGCGTCTGGCGCGCTACCCTCGACGGCGTCCCCAGCGTCATCCTCACCCTCGCCGACGACACCGGCTCACTCGGTGGCACCGTCGTCTTCTCCTCGGTCGACGGCGAAACCAAGACTGCCATCTCCATCGAACCCCACACCCTCCTCCGTCCCAAGCTCGACGGCAGCACCCTCACCTTCCAGGTCCGCCGCCGCGACGCCAGGCTCATCACTTTCAAGGTTGTCTTCACCTCCCCCACCGAGGCCCAGCTCCGCTGCCTCGATTGCACCCCCGACAACCCCACCGCTTACCTCACCAAAGACACCCTCTGACCTCTGTTTTTTTAGAATACCGATGAACAAGATCGCAGAATGTGCTGAGATCGCTTCATGATGCTTCCTTTTGGATGGTGAACCGGCCGGTGCTTCTCACTTGGTTGGGCTTGGCGCCAGAAACGGCGAACAGCACGGCTTCGCTGAAGGCTGAAACTCCATCAGCTCAGCCCGGATCCCATCCGGGTCGTAGAGATTGACTTGCCATTTGCCGTCGCGCCCGATCTTTGGATCAGAATGCCTGGCCGTCAGCCGGTCCCCCGCGTACAACAAGTCCACTGCCGCTTCGATGTTCGGCACACCCAGCGAGAAGTGGTCAAGAACTCCAGCGTTCTGTTGCGACATATCCGCCGGAATTCCGGTCGTCTCGGGCCCCTTCACCTTCATGTATTCGACCCAGTCGGTGCCATCCGGCACTTGCAGCGACGTCCAATCGGAGGAGTCATCCGTTGGACCGCCATGCCAATAAGGCCGAAAGCCCAAAATGCCTCGGTAAAATGTGTCCTCTTTCCCAATATCGTGGACGATATATCCCACGTGAATCATGTGAGAACTCAATGGATTCACCGGAACCGCGAGCGGGTGCGCCGGCGGCTGCAAAAACTGAATCCGATTTCCCTCCGGGTCCTTCACTTCGAAGTACTGGCTTCCATCGCTCGCCTTGCTGACCGCAGCCGGCACCGGTACATCGTGAGCCGCCAGATACTTCCTCAACTCCTCAGCATCGGCGGTGTTGTATCCGGCGTGATCGAAACGATTGATCGATGCCGGCCCCGCTGGCAACGGCAGAACCTCCACAAACTGAATTGCGTTGAAGTAATAGCGAACCCCCATGGGATTCTGCGGGTCTGCTGCTTTGAATGCACCCAGGTCGTGAACATAGAAAGCCTCCGTCTTGGCGGCGTCCGAGCTGTAGACACCCAGGTGCGAGACGCTGGTGATCTGGGGTCTTGTGATCTGGGGCCTCTTCTGGCAGAAGCAGTGCCCCGCGAGAAGAAAACTCATCATCGAAAGAGCAATCCCAGCTCTCACCTTCATCATTCCCGCTCCGGTTTTCATCGAATTCTCTTCCGTCTTTCTCATCAGTGAACCTTGCCGGCGGCGTTCTCCAGAACTACGTCGGAGAGCACTGCTGTATCGGACTTGTCCGGCAGATGCGAGCAGAAACCAATGCCAACGTAGAATGGCCCGTCGAGATGCAGGCGAATGGGTGGGCCGAACTGGTGCATCGGCTCTCCGTCCACGCTGACGAAGAGGGTGAAGAAGTCTCCGTGCTTCTCAATGCCGATACGCCTGGCACTGACGGGGACGAGGCTGTCGGGGCTCGCCCCGCCAGGAAGGCCGCGACCGCCGATACGATACTCCATGTCTTTGATGCGAACGTCCTTCTCCGGGCGCTGTGCCAGGTGAATCATGCCGGCGCCGTGCAGGGCGACGAGCGCCTCCTTGGAATCGTCCTCGAGGTCCTGGCGAATCACCAGGACAGCCTTGCGATCTCCGTATCCGTTCGCATCCGGGTAGGTGATCGCCGCAGCAAGCGAAACGTCGCCCGACATCTTCTTCCAGAGATAACGGAACTCATCGCGGGTGTACCAGACGTTATAGCCTGCGGATTGGATTGTGTACTGCTTGGTGGCGGCGTCGTAGTTTGCGCTGCCCGGTACCAATGCGCTTCCAATGTCGGACTGGCCCTGAAAAATGCCGATCGGCGTATCGAAATTCCTGCTGGGCCGATGAAAGTCCGGGGGGGGCGCGACCTGAACGTGGGTCGCGGAACCCGGATAGGCCCATGCCGGCACGTCACTCACCTGCGCGTGCAGCCAATGGGATGCGTTGCACGGCAATAGCAGGATCAGTAAGGATCGGCAGAGGGCCTTCATAATGATGCCAACGACGCGAGGATAGTTACTGGCCCGAAATCGAGTATACCTATTCGATCAACATTATTACTGGCAGCCGATTAAGTCGTTTGAAAAGTACTTCACTAACACCCTCGTCCACGCGAATTAGGCTGACAGAATCAAAAAAGCCGGCCGGTCCCGCCCCGCGAGAAAAATCTGTCTCTGGTGTGCAAGTTTTCGGCTCAGGCTCGTCTTTAGCTTTAGAAAGGCAGGTGGGCCTATGAGCAAGCTGCATTCCGCACTTCTTTTCGCTGCCGTTGGAACTCTCGCTGCAACCGCTGTTCTCGCCCAGCAGGCTGGAGACACGCCGGTTGCGCTGACCATTTACAACCAGAACTTCGCCGTCGTGCGGACCACGGTCGATCTGGATCTGAAGGCGGGCGCGAACCAGGTGACCACCACCAATGTGACCAGCCAGCTCGAGCCCGACTCGGTGGTGCTGCGCGACCCCACGGGCAAGGTGCCCTTCAAGGTTGTCGAGCAGAACTACGACGCCGGCGTAATCGACCAGAACTCGCTGCTGCAGAAGTTCGAGGGCAAGACCATCCAGTTCTCGCGCGGGCAGACGCAGGACGGCAAACTGATTACCGTCGACGGCAAGATCATCCGCGCCGGCACGCCGGGCACGCAGCCGCTGATCGAGTCCGATGGCCTGATGCAGTTCAGCATGCCGGGCATCCCGCTGTTCCCCGCATCCACCGACGGGTTGCTGCTGAAGCCGGCGCTGCGCTGGCAAATCGACGCGCCGCGGGCTGCACGGGTGGCCGCCGAGCTGGCCTACATCACCAACGGCATGAGCTGGCAGGCGACCTACAACGTGGTCGCGCCGGAAGCGAAAGATGTGACCGGACCCGAACACGTGGACCTGCTCGGTTGGGTGACCATGCAGAACAATAGCGGCAAGGATTTTCCTGAGGCGCGCATCAAGCTGATGGCTGGGGATGTAGCGAAGATCCAGAACATGAACCCCAGGGCGATCACGGGCTACGCCCTAGACGCGTTATCGGCGGACCAAAGCGCCTACGTGACTCCTTCAGTCACCCAGCAGGCGTTCGACGACTTCCATCTCTACGATCTGAACCGCACCGTTTCGCTCAGCTCGGGCGAGACCAAGCAGGTGGAGTTCCTGGAAGCCGATCAGATCCAGATGGACCGCGTGTATCAGTACGATGGCGCGACGCAGCAGCCCGGCTACAACAACCTGTGCATCGGCTGCCACAACGACCAGCCCTCCTTCGGCGTGGCGTCCAACACCAAGGTCACAGTGCGCGCGGAGATCAAGAACTCGACCGCGAACCATTTGGGGATGCCGCTGCCCGCGGGGCGCATCCGGCTCTACCGGAGGGATGCGGACGGGCAGATGGAGTTCATCGGCGAAGGCACCATCACGCACACGCCCGCCGAGGAGACGGTGAAGGTGCCCATCGGCTCTGCGTTCGACGTGACCGGCGCGCGCAAGCAGACCGACTTCCACACCAATCAGAGCGGGCACACCACGGACGAGAGCTTCGAGATCACGGTGAAGAACCAGAAGACCACGCCGGTAAGCGTCGCCGTAGTGGAGCACATGAACCGCGCGCAGAACTGGCAGATCACGGAGCAGTCGACCAACTTCACCAAGCGCGACAGCACGACGGTCGAGTTTCCCATCACCGTGCCGGCGGCGGGGGAGACCAAGGTGACGTACTCGGTGCGGTATACGTGGTGAGGTAGGATTCTTGTCGGACGGTTTCTGATGATCGGATGCCAACGCAAATTCCGAATGGCCGTGGTATGCGCGTTGCTGGCCTCGCCGGGGCTGCGCGCGCAGCCCATGCAGGACCCTTCAACCGCCCTGTTCGCCGCGCTCAAGGACCACGACACCAGGACACTGAGGTGGCTGCTGGCGAAGGGAGTCTCGCCCAGCCTCCAGGATTCGAGCGGGCACGCCGTGCTGGGCATTGCCGCGCAGAACGGTGACCTGGATGCCGTACGAATCCTGCTTGCTGCGGGCGCCGGCATCAACGATGCCGACCACTTCGGCCCGCCGATCTGGTACGCGGTCACATTCAATCAGTTCGACACCGTCGAGTTCCTGCTGAAGCACGGCGCGGAGGTTGACGTCCGCAACAACATGGACCAGACCTCGCTGATCTGGGCGGTTCGTTCGCACCGCACTGAGATGGTGGCGCTGCTGCTGAAAGCCGGGGCCGACGGCAACGCCGTCGATCGCACCAGGGTGGGTCTGCTGACCGTCGCCTCGCTGGCCAACGATTTGGACATTGTCCGGCTGCTGGAGAAAGCCGGCGCGCATTACGCCTCGGCGCAGGAGGAGATGATGGCCGCGGCGTCGTTCGGCGACGCGACCCACATCCGCGAGCTGATAGCGGAGGGCACGCCGGTGGACTTCGCCGGCAGCAGCTACGCCAGCCCGGCCGCAGGCGAGACGCCGCTGATGGCTGCGGCGGAAAAAGGGCAGACGGTCGCCGTCCGCACGCTGCTGGGCGCCGGGGCCAGCGTCACCGCCATTGACCGCGAGCACCGGACCGCACTGCTTTACGCGATCAAGAGCGCCCACCGCAGCACCATTGACGCCCTGCTGGACGCGGGTGCCGACCCCACCCAGAAGGAGGCCGGCGGCCTGACCACGCTGATGCAGCTTGCCACCTATATGGATGATCCCGACCTGGCGCGCGGGTTCATCGCCGCCGGCGTCGACCCCGGGGCCGCGACCGGCAACGGCGTGGGCTCCACTGCCCTGATGCAGGCAGCCACGTTTGACCACGCGCAGGTATTGAAGGTGCTGCTGGATGCAGGCGTGGACGTGAACGTCCGCTCCGGGCACGAGGGCGAGACCGCGCTGATCGACGCGGCGCGCTCCGGCCGGACCGAGTGTGTCGAAATGCTGCTGCAGGCGGGGGCCGATCCGGCGCTACGCGACCAGCGTCCGAACTCCGGCAAGACCGCGCGCGAATGGGCCATCCAGTTCCATCACCCGGATGTCGCCGCCCTGCTGCCGGCAAAGTGAAGCACCCGCCCCCACCCATGCCGCGGTGAAACTGCGCCATCAAAGGGGCACCCGGCACCAATGCGGCGCTAAACTACCGCCGCAAGGTCCATGTCGCTGGGACTATGCGGAGCAGGCAGCCAGGCAGGCAGATGCCGGTGTGCTTCCTTGTCGTCGGTTTGGCTTCCGTTGGTAAGCAGCCGGTCCAGCAGTGGCACGGTTGCACGCTGCGTTTCAATAAAGTCAACCCCATCCACCGTCAGCGTGAAATCCCAGTCATCCGCCCTGGTGATGTACTTCTTCTTCATCAGATACCAGGTCGTAAAGTCGAGGTAATCGCGTGGGAACCCCATGCGACGCTCGATTTCGACGAGAGACACTTCCGGGTCATTGGGATTCGCCCGCCGACGGTAATAGAGGATGGCAAGCACCGCGAGCCGGCGGTTTTGGTCACCCTCCACCTGGTCCATGAAATCAATTGTGCTCGACAGCGGGTCTTGAATCGCAGGTTGGTGCGCTGCTCGCTCGGCATTGTATTCCGCTCTTCGAGCAGGGTCCGAGAGAACCCTGTAGGCCGCGGATAACTGGGTGAACTTACCCAGATCGCCCGTACCCAGGCTGTCAGGATGATACCGAGAGGCCAGATACCGGTAGACACGATGAATCGTGTCTTGAGAAGCCTGAGGGCTGATCTCCAGGAATTCGTAGTAGTCGGGAATTTCGGTTTCAGTCATCTGTAGGTTGAACCTCGTGCCATCTTTCCGCACAGGGACTCCGGGGTGCAGCCCCTCGAAGAAGTGCCCCCGCGTGCGGACCTCGAAAATCGAAGCTTACAATCCACACGCGACCGCAGATAATCCCCACAACGCGTCAGCAGATACAACCAAAGTGTTAGTTCGCCTGGCAGCCTCCAAAGCCCCACCCATGCCGCGATGAGGCTGCGCTATGAGGGGTTCGCACTGGCGTCGTGGACCGGACGTCTATCCGCCAGAGGCCTGTAGGCACTGCGGCTATTGCGCGGGAGCGGTTTCGGTGGCTTCGGGGCTGGGGGCCGACTCGTTGCCGGCGGTGCTCACGGCAGTCACGCGGTAGGCGTAGGTGTGGGCGGCGACGACAGTGGCGTCGCGCCAGCCTGCGACGCTGACCAGCTCTGCGGTGAGCAGTTGCCAGGCGCCGGACGAGCCCTCGCGCCGGTAGACACGGTAGCCAGCCACGCGCGGCTCGACGTCGGGCTCCCAGGAAAGGTCTATAGCCGGAGCGATGGCAGAGCGTTGAGCGGCGGACGAGCCCGCGACGCCCGGGGTCGCCGGCGAGCCTTGATCGCCGGGGTTGAGGAAGCCGGGAACCGCAACCAGGCCGGCGGGAACTTCGGGTGGGAAGACGTCGCGCACCGCAACTGTAACGGCGGCGGAGGGCGCGCTGCGCAGCTCCAGCGTCTGCCCGCCAAGCTCGACCGTGCGTACGCGCTGGGCGGTGTAGCGGTAAGTGCGGTCGATCAGCGCGCTGCGGTCGAGGGTGCCACCCGCATCCGCTGGGCCGGCCTGGAAGCGCAACTCCGCAGGCTCCTTAGTCCCGCCGGGCAGGCCGGTCTTGCGCGCGGGAGCTGCTGCCGGGCTTGCCGCCTTGGCCGCCGCGGGGGCGGGGGCCTCCACGGTGGTGCGGTCCAGCTCTACGGTCTCTCCGCTGCCGGCTGCGGTCTGCCAGCGCAGGAGCACGCCAGGCTTGGTGGCTTCGGCGCGAAAATCTTCAATCGACCCCGGCGCCGCGCCCGCGGCTGCGAACACGGGCGCCGATGGCCCCGCCGTCCGGCCCGCCGCATTCAGCAACTCTACGCGGTACGCGAGCAGGCGCACAGGTCCGGTAGCGAGCGGGGCAGGCAACGGATCGGTCGCATCCGACGGGCCGGGAGTGACGGGCAGGCGTTGGACCTCTGCGCAGGGCGGCGCTTTGGACGCGGGTTGGGCGGGCGCGGCGGGCGGCAGGTTGCGGCAGATGACCGCAGTGATGGGGCCGGCGATCAGCAGCTTGTCGGTAGTGCGCTTGGGGGTGGTCCAATCGAGCGTGACCGCGTCGCCCACCCGGGTCGCGGTGAGCGCGGTCGCCGCGACCACCTCGGGCAGTTTGAGTGATGGCGGCAGCGGCGGGCCCGGACTGGCGCACCCGGCGAGGCAGGCGAAAGTGGCCAGCAGGGCAGCGCCGGACCGCTTGTGGTCGAAATCAATCATCCAAAAAGAGGCTATAGCATTTCGCGATCTGGCGTAGCCGATACGCCGCAAGGACGGGACCTTTTCGACCATACAGATAGTTGGACGGGACTGAATCGGATCGGCCACACTCCCCTCCGGTTGGCGTATGCAGGTTTCTGCACGCCGCGCGCGCGGTCGCGGTATCGTGGATGCGGCCCGTTTTCGCGGGTGTGAAGGGTTGTGAGGTTATGAGATTCTGTCGCGCGGGTGTTCTGCTGATGTCAGTCCTTGCCGGTCAATCGGGAATGCGGGCGCAAACACCACCAACGGTGACGGTGGCCGCGACGCCGCCGATGGGCTGGAATAGCTGGGACGCCTACGGACTGACCATCACCGAAGACCAGTTCCGCGCCAACGTGCTGGTGTTGCGCAACGAGCTTGCCGTCGCCGGATGGAACTACGCGGTGATCGATGAAGGCTGGTTCCTGGAGAATCCGCAGGACCGGCCGCACCCGGAAAAGCTGGTGTACACGATCGACGCGAATGGGCGCTACGTTCCGGTGCCCGCGCGATTTGCTTCGGCGGGGAAGGCGATGCCGGCGCAGATGCAGGCTGCCGTCGCCACGGACGGGACGCCGTACAAACTGCTGATGACCACGGAGGCGACCAGCTTCAAGGCGTTGGGCGACTGGGTGCACGCGCAGGGGCTGAAGTTCGGGATCCATATTGTGCGCGGCATTCCGAGGGCTTCCGTCGAGCGCAACCTGCCAATTGCGGGCTCTGCGTTCCACGCGGCGGATGCGGCCGACACCGCGGACGCGTGCCCGTGGGACCCGACCAACTGGGGCGTGAAGGACACCGAGGCCGGACAGGCGTGGTACGACTCGCTGCTGAGCCAGTACGCCGGCTGGGGCGTCGACTTGATCAAGGTGGACTGCATCGCGGCGCATCCGTACAAGGCGGATGAGATTCGCATGATCCGGAAGGCGATCGACAAGACGGGGCGGCCGATGGTGCTGTCGCTGTCGCCCGGCCCCACGGCGCTCGAGAATGCCGACGAGGTGGCGCAGCTTGCCAACATGTGGCGCATCTCCGACGATTTCTGGGACGTGTGGGCCAGCGATCCGGGCAAGGCCTTTCCGCAGAGCCTGACCGGCCAGTTCGCCAAGGCCGCCGCGTGGGCCCCGACCACCAAGCCCGGCCACTGGCCGGATGCGGACATGCTGCCGCTGGGCCACCTGGGCCCGGTGCCCGGCTGGGGCCAGCCGCGCGACACGCGCTTTACACCGGCCGAGCAGCAGACACTGCTGACGCTGTGGGCCATGGCGCGCTCGCCGCTGATCCTGGGGGCGAACCTGACCCAACTGAGCGACGCCACCTACAAGCTGCTGATCAACAAGGATGTGATCAGCGTGGACCAGACGGCGACCCGATCCGGCCAGGTGATGCACAACGGCGACATCATTGCCTGGACTGCGGACCTGCCGGCGGACGCGCCCGACGGCTCGATTGCGCTGGCGCTGTTCAACGTGGGCGAGTCGCAAGTGGTGGTCGACTCGAGCTTCGAGACGTTCAACATCGACCCCATAACCTACCGCGTGAAAGACGCGTGGACGGGCAAGAACCTGGGCAAGCTAAAGTCCGTGCCGAACCTGACGCTGGAGCCGCACGCATGCATCCTGTGGCTGCTGAAAAAGTGAGCAGGTGGTAGCCTTCTACCCGTGGACGCATTAGCCATTTCGCCCAGCACGCTGGCCTCGCTGGTGATTGCGCTGAGCTTTGCCGCCGGGCTGAACGTCTATGCGACAGTGTGCACGCTGGGTGTGATGGCGCGCCTGCACTGGGTGGTGCTGCCGGGCGAACTGGGCGGACTGGCAAACCCGTGGATCATCGGGGTCAGCGGAGTGCTATTTGCCGGGGAGTTTTTCGCCGACAAGATTCCGGGCTTCGACCTGATCTGGAACGCGCTGCACACGTTCATCCGGATTCCGGCGGCCGCGCTGATGGCGTATGCGGCCAGCTCGCACCTTTCGCCCGAGCAGCAACTGCTGGTAACCTGCGCCGGCGCAGGCATCGCCGCCATTGCGCACAGCTCCAAGACGGCGGCACGCATCGCGGTCACGCCCAGCCCCGAGCCAATGTCGAACATCGGCCTCAGCAGCGCGGAAGACGCCGTCGCCATCGGCCTGACCTGGGTCGCGATGCACTATCCGCGGACCGCCGGGATCGCCGTAGCCGTCTTGAGCATCGGGCTGGTGGCCGCGCTGTGGTGGGGCTTCGCCCGCATCCGCGCCGCGCTGCGGCGACTGCTGCAATCGAACGAGGCAACATGAGAATTTACTCCATCGGCTTCACGCAACGCTCCGCGGAAGATTTCTTCAACACGCTGAAGGCCGCGGGGATTCGCCGCCTGGTCGACATCCGGCTGAACAACACGTCGCAACTCGCGGCCTTTGCCAAGAAAGATGACCTGGCGTATTTCTTGCGGGCCATCTGCGGAATCAAATACGAGCACGCCCCGCTGCTGGCGCCGACCGAGGAGATTCTGGATGCCTACAAGAGGAGCAAGGGCGACTGGGCCGCGTGGGAGCGCGACTTCAACGCGCTGATCCGTGAGCGGAAGATTGAGAAGAAGCTCGACCGCGCCGAGTTTGCCCAGCCCACGGTGCTGCTGTGCAGCGAGCGAACGCCGGAACATTGCCATCGTCGGCTGGTGCTGGAGCATCTGCAAAAGAAATGGGGCGACGTGAGCATCGTCCATCTGTGACGGAAGGCGAAATAAAAGCCGCGAATCGGACGCTTAGTTCTCTGAAGGCCGCTCGATGTGGTCGATCACGATGACTTCAACCGGTCCCTTGGTCTCCACCAGCTTTAGTCCAAGCTGCTCCTCCAGCGCGGTGAAGAACGTGGGCCCGCCCTCATCCTGGGCAGTCGCCGCTTCCGGCCCCCCCGCTGCGCCGCGGTCTCGCGCCCAGTTTAACGTTATGTCGTACTTGCCGGTCAGGCCGGTGCGATCCACCAGCAGACGCCCGCCGATCTCGGGCTGCATCTGCAGCGCTGAGGCCAAGCTTTGAATCGAAGTGCCCTCCGCCTTCAGCTCCGCACCCTGCCCCGTGAGGCGGAGGCCGAGTCCATGCGCGCTAGATGCATTCGTCGACGGAGTCAGCTTCGGGCCGCCTTTGGCGACGACGAGCGCGAACACCGGCAGTTCCCTGGTCTCAAAGTGGACCTTCAGCTTAAATCTTTCCGCCAGCAGCGACTGCTCCATCAGTTCGGTCTTCTCTTGCCGCTCCCGGCTGGGCATCGCCTGCATTGCTTCGCTCAGCGGGCCATTGATCTTAGCGCGAATCTCGTAGATATCGTCGTTCACCCATTCGGGTCCCCCCACAATCTGGCTTTTGGAAAGTGCCTGAACATTGAATGCATGTCCAATTAGCAGCCGCGTGGTCACAAACATCCGCACCTCATCCGCGCCAGGCCGGTTGTCCCCTCGCGGCTCAGTGCCGGGCGGAGGCGCGCCCTGCGAAGGCTTAATGGTCGCCACCTCGAACGAAGGCAGCGGCCCGTCGGCATGCAGAATTTGCGCGCGCGACGGACCGGTTGGCAACAGGCAGATGGTCGCGGCGAGGGCGATGCAAGGGCAGTTTCTCAGGTAAATCGGCATGGGCACCCCAGAGTTGGGATTCTAATCTGCGGCACACACACGAATCCACGAACTGCGGTTGCTTCGCAAGCGATTTCGCCTTACCATCGCCCTGAGTGGAATCCCTGAAAAAAAGCTCGAAGCTGAATGCCGCCGCGGACCGGAACTCTGACTCCGACCGGCTGGTTGCAGCGACGCGGATTGATGACGACCAGGCATTTGAACTGAAACTGCGGCCGACGCGGCTGGCGGAGTTTATTGGGCAGGAGAAGGCGAAGGAGCAGTTGGCGATTGCGCTGGAGGCGGCGAAGTCGCGCGGCGAAGCGCTGGACCATGTGTTGCTGTTCGGGCCGCCGGGGCTGGGCAAGACCACGCTGGCGACCATCATCGCGAACGAGCTGGGCGTCGGCTTCCAGCAGTCGAGCGGGCCGGCGCTGCAGATTCAGGGCGACCTGACGGCGATCCTGACCAACCTGCGCGAGCGGCAGGTGCTGTTTCTGGACGAGATCCACAGGCTGCAACCGGTGCTGGAAGAGAAGCTCTACACCGCGCTGGAGGACTACAAGCTGGACATCATCATCGGGCAGGGGCCGGCTGCGCGGACGCACGTGATGGAGATAAAGCCGTTCACGTTTGTGGCAGCGACGACGCGGCCGGGGCTGCTCTCGTCGCCGCTGCGCTCGCGCTTCGGGATTTTGTTGCGGTTGGAGTTCTATACCGATGACGAACTGCGCTTCGTCGTCCAGCGCTCGGCCGAGGTAATCGGCGTGCCGATCGACACTGACGGCGCGGCGGAGATTGCGATGCGGTCGCGCGGGACGCCGAGGATTGCGAACCGGCTGCTGCGGCGGGTGCGGGACTATGCGCAGGTGCGGGCCGCGGGTGTGATCGACCGGGCGACGGCGCAGGCCGCGCTGGCGTTGCTGGAGGTCGACGCACACGGCTTCGACGAACTGGACCGGCGGCTGCTGCGGACGATCATCGAGAAATACGATGGTGGCCCCGTCGGCCTGAACACGCTCGCCGCCGCGCTGGCCGAAGAGCAGGACGCTCTGGAAGAAGTCTACGAGCCGTTCCTGATCCAGATTGGATTTCTGGATCGCACGCCGCGTGGGCGCGTGGCTACGCGGCTGGCGTATGAGCACTTCGGGATTGAGATGCCAAGGAAGTACGGGCTGTTCTAGCGAATCAGACGGAGATCATGGTGGAAGAGGATTTTGTCAAAATCGTGATCGATCTTCCGGCCGCCGAAGACGGCGTTGGCGGCGAGGGCATCTGGTCAGTCAAAGTTGGCGAAGACCTGTACGAGGTACGCAACTCGCCTTGGCACACGACCGACATCAACTTCCTCGACGTAGTCCGCGCCGTCGCTCCGGCTGAAGACAAGAACCCCGTGGTGACCGAAGTCGTCCGGCGCGGCGGACACAGAAGCATCCACGTCGTGTTTCTGGACGACAGCAAGACGCACAAAGAAGACGTACTCGGTCACCTCAATGAGTTGGGAGCCACCTACGAGAACGCAAACGGTACCCTCTACGCAATCGACCTAAAGCCCGACGTGGATTTCGATCCCATCGCGGATTACCTGTCAGAGTGCCAGGAAAGCGGATGGCTAGAGCAGCGGTACGCCCCTCAACCGCAGCCAAAAGGCACGGGCGACTTGCTAAACTGAGCTACTCAGGGGGAGACGACCGATGAAGAAGAAGAAGATCGGCAGCAGCTTCGACGACTGGCTTCGCGAAGAGGGCATCTACGAAGCGGCGACTGCCGGCGCGATCAAGCGATTGCTCGCCCGCCAAATCGAAGACGGACGCTGATATGCAATACGGAGATTCTGGCTACGCCAGAATGACGAACGTAGAGGCGGAGGCGAAAGCCGCGTTCAGCCGTGCCAATCCGGGGTCGCTCTACGCCGTTGCCAGCGGCTTGGACCAGCTCGTGATTTGCTCCCACTGGCGGGGGAGTTGGTAGGTTTTAGCGTAGTCGCGGACGGGCGGGCCGACGACCAGGATCTTGCCCAGGTCGGCCTGGCCGCGGTCGCCGGCCTTGGCGCAGTAGCTGAGGTAGCCGATTTTGTTGAAGTCGACGCCCATCAGTTCGGCGCCGATGCGGTCGGCAGCGAGCCAGTCTAAGCTGGCCACGCAAACTTTCTGGCTGACTGCAGTCCCGTTGACCGGGCCGGTCCCCTCCATGCCCTCGTAGCCATCGATGACGGCGAGGTTGGGGTGCAGCTTGGCCGAAAGCGTGAACAGGTTGTAGTTGATGCCGTACACACCCCCGCCGTGCATCAGCGGCTTGTCCGAGCGGCCGCCGCCCCCGCCCGGCCGGCCCAGGCCCGCGCCCGAGTCCTTGATGCCCGCGCCGACGACGACATTCTTCAACGACAACGTGATGCCGACCAGGTCGTGCGTCTTCAGCTTGGCGGCCGAGATGACGAAGTTGTTCGCCGGGTCCATCATCATGGTGGCCACGCGCACCGCATGCGGCTGCATGTCCTTCTGGTCCACGCAATAGACGATGCTGTAGGCCTCGGTATCCAGGTTCACCAGCTTGACGTTGTATTTTGCGGCCAGCCTGTTGTAGCCATAGTTGGCGAAGCCGTCCATGGCCGAGCCGTTTGCAGGCGACTCCGCGATGACGATGTTGGTCTTGCCGATGGAGTGGAGGAACTCGAGTATGCCCTCCAGGTTCTCCGCAGCGGTGGCGCACAGCGGCACGTTGATGATGACGTTGTTCGGCTTGAGCACGACGCGCCGGTTGCCGATGGCAGCGGCGATCTCACGCTTGAACGGAGTGAGCGAGTCGAACGCGATCTGGGCGCGGTCGTCCCCGGCCGCGAGCGAGACGCGGCTGATCGGCCCGCCCGGCGCTTCTGGAATAAGCTCCGCTGCCGCGATTCCGGGCGCTGAGGCAGCCGCGAATCTGGACGCTGCGACCACGGCCGCGCCGCCCAGCAACGATGTTTTTAGAAAGCTTCTGCGGGACCTCTGGCACTCGGTCGTCATGGCTCAAACCCTCGGACTTCGGCCAAAGTATACGTCCGAAGCGGCCGATTATTGACCATTTCGCCGCAACACGTGTGATCCAGATCACAACAATTCTTGCACCTCGGGATCAGAATCTCTCTCAAGACGTAAGACAGGTGAAAAACGAAGCGGTAAGTAGTAGCACGATGCAGTAAAGCAACACGCAGTAGCAACACGCGGTAGAACGAAAAACGGGTCAACCCGGATGGGATGTCTGGTCCTATTCGCGTTGATCCGTTTTCGTTTTGTCGCCCGGCCTATCGTTGCCTCCGGACTAGGAAAGGGAATCACAGAGAACACTGAGGAGCTGAGAGAACACAGAGAGGTCCACAAAGAAAATCGATCTCTGTGCCCTCTCTTCTGCTCCGTGCACTCTGTGATTCGCTTCTACGCGCCCACGGTCGCGGGCAGAATGTCTTCGACGTCTACCCATGCCGTCGGATAATTCCCCGTATAACAAGCCGTGCAATAGCTCGCTGGCGACATGCCCGTAGCCGGTTCGCCCTTGGTGCAGGAGTGCGTCAGGCCGACCAGCGAAAGATACGCCAACGAGTCCGCCTCAATGAACTTGCAGATCTGTGCAACGGAAAGGTTCGCGGCTATCAGGTCTTTCTTGCTGGGCGTGTCGACACCGTAGAAGCACGGCGAAATCGTCGGCGGGCAGGAGATGCGCATGTGCACCTCTTTGGCGCCGGCCGAGCGCACCATGCGGACGATCTTGCGCGACGTGGTCCCGCGAATGATGGAGTCGTCGATCAGGATGACGCGCTTGCCTTCGAGCAGGTTGCGGACGGGGTTGAGCTTCATGCGCACGCCGAAGTCGCGCGTCCGCTGCTCGGGCTGGATGAACGTGCGGCCGACGTAGTGGTTGCGGATGAGGCCGAGGTTGAAGGGGATTCCGGATTCGGCGGCGTAGCCCAGCGCGGCGGTGACGCCGGAGTCGGGGACGGGCACGACCAGGTCCGCGGCCACGCCGGACTCGCGCGCAAGCTGACGGCCCATCTCCTCGCGCGACTGCTGCACCCAGCGGCCGAAGATACGCGAGTCGGGGCGGGCAAAGTAGACGTGCTCGAAGATGCAGGAGGCTGGCGGAACAACCTCGCGCGCAAAGCGGCGGCTGGTGACGCCGTCTTCGGAGACCATGACCAGTTCGCCCGGCAGCACGTCGCGCTCGTACTTCGCGTGCAGCAGGTCGAAGGCGCAGGTCTCGCTGGCGAAGACAAATGTGTCGGGCGCGCCGCCGCTGCCGGCGATGCGGCCCATGGAGAGCGGGCGGAAGCCGTGCGGATCGCGCGCGGCGAAGATGCGGTTGCGCGTCATCATGACGATGGAAAACGCGCCGTCGACCTGCGAGAGCGACTCGGCGATGCAATCCACCAGCGTGTTGCAGCGGGAGTGGGCGATGAGCTGGACGATGATCTCGGTGTCCGACGTCGTCTGGAAGACCGCGCCGTCGCGCTCCAGCCGCGTGCGCGAGTTGCCCAGATTGACGAGGTTGCCATTGTGCGCGATGGCGATGAGGCCCTTGGTGGACTCGACCGAGATCGGCTGCGCATTCAGCAGCGCCGAATCTCCGGTCGTCGAGTAGCGCGTGTGCCCGATCGCCATGTGCCCCGGTAGCTTGGCCAGCACGTCGTCGGTAAAGATCTCGGAGACCAGGCCCATGCCCTTGATGTCGGTAACGTCGTGGCCGTCGGCGGCAGCGATGCCGGCGGACTCCTGCCCGCGATGCTGCAGGGCGTAGAGGCCCCAGTAGGTGAGGCGCGCGGCGTCGGGATGGCCGTAGATGGCCATGACGCCGCACTCTTCGCGGAGTTTGTCGAAGTGCGAGTCGGCTTCGCCGACGTCGCAGGTTCGAGGTTCGAGGTTCGAGGTTCGAGGGGTTGGGGGGTTGCGAGCGAGGGCGGAATGCGGGGGTCTCTCCACTGCGCTACGCTCCGGTCGAGATGACGAGATTTGGAGGAGGTCGCTCATGCGGTGACTACCTCCGCGGCGAGTTGGGATTCGAGGGTGCCGGAGAATGCGACAGAAAGGTCATGGATCGAAGTGTCGATCCCGGTGTCCTCAAATGGAACCCTGAGTCTGCTACCTCCGACCGTGCCAATGTGCTGCGCAAAAACGGAACCAATAATCTCCTCGGTTATCCGTCCAATCTGCTCGAAATGTGAGAGCGGGCAGGTGATGACTACCGACGACGAAACCTCGCCAAAGAGATTTGCAATCTGTTGTACCCGTCCACCGATCGCAGCCGGGAAAACAGTCGCTCCTATGCGGCTCTGCGTGCAGCACCTCGCGAGGGTCACAGCCAGTCCGCCATCGGAAATGTCGGCAGCCGAGTGCAGTAATCCCTCCTCTGCTGCACGTTGGAGGACACGATGCAGAGCTAGTTCGTCGCGAATATCCAGCAGTGGAGGCTTGCCCCATACTTCACCGATTACAGTCTTGCCAAACTCACCTGAACCAATCTCGCTCAGGAGCTCTTCAACTTTTCGCTCCGCCATGGAAGAAGCTCCCATCAGGAGAACAATCGCGTCGCCCTCTTGCTGAAACCCACTCGGCACGGACTTCGATACGTCGTCGAGGAGGCCGACGATGCCGATGACGGGGGTGGGGTAGATGCCTTCGCCGCGGGTTTCGTTGTAGAGGGAGACGTTGCCGCCCGTCACCGGCGTCCCCAGCGCTGTACACGCCTCCGCGATCCCATCGATGGCCGCCGAAAGCTGCGCCATGATCTCCGGCTTCTCCGGATTGCCGAAGTTGAGGCAGTTGGTGGCGGCGACGGGGGTGGCGCCGGTGCAGGCGACCTTGCGCGCCGCCTCCGCCACCGCATGCATGGCCCCTTGCTTGGGATCGAGCCAACACCACCGCCCATTCCCCGCCAGCGCCATCGCAATTCCGCGCTCCGGCTTTTCTGTTCCCTGTTCCCTGATCCCTGTTCCCTGCTTGATTCTCATCACGCCGGCCTCGCCTCCGGGCCCCTGCACGGTATTCGTCTGCACCATGGAGTCGTACTGGTCGAACACCCAGCGCTTGTCGCAGATGTTGGCGCTCGCGAGCAGCTTCTTCAGGTCGGCGGTGTAGTCGCGCGGCTTCTTCAGTTCCTCCAGCACCCACGCCGGAGGATCGAGCGGCGCGGGACACTTCCACTCGCCGACGGGGCGCTTGTAGAGCGGAGCGTCGTCGGTCAGCGCCTTGTTGGGAATCTCGGCCATCAGCTCGCCGTGGTGGCGGACGCGCATGACGTCGTCGGCGGTGACGACGCCGACGATCGATGCGTCCAGCCCCCACTTCGCAAACACCGCCAGCACTTCGCCCTCGCGGCCCTTGTCGGCGACCAGCAGCATGCGCTCCTGCGATTCGCTGAGCATAATCTCGTAAGCCGACATGCCTTCCGCCCGCTGCGGAACGCAATCCAATTCAATCGTCAGCCCCAACTCGCCGCGCGCACCCATCTCGCAGGTGGAGCACGTCAACCCAGCGGCGCCCATGTCCTGAATGCCGAGCACCGCTCCGGTGGCCATCGCCTCCAGGCACGCCTCCAGCAGCAGCTTCTCCATAAACGGATCGCCCATCTGCACGTTCGGCCGCTTCTGCTCGCTTCCCTCAGTAAATTCTTCGCTGGCCATCGTAGCCCCGTGGATGCCGTCGCGGCCGGTCTTGGCGCCCACGTAGATCACCGGGTTGCCCACGCCGGTGGCCTTGGCGTAGAAGATCTCGTCCTTCCGCACCAGTCCCAGCGCAAACGCATTCACCAGCGGGTTGCCGCTGTAGCATGCCTCGAAGCGCGTCTCGCCGCCGAGGTTGGGCACGCCGAAGCAGTTGCCATAGCCGGCGATGCCCGCGACCACGCCGGAGAAGGTTTGGCGGTTGCGCGCATAGTCAGTTGAGTTCTCAGTTCTCAGTTTTCGGTTCTCAGTTCCGGGAGGGCCGTTTTCCTGAGAACTGACAACTGACAACTGAGAACTGGCCAGCTCTGGCGCTAAGGGCCCGAACCGCAGCGAATCCATCACCGCCAGCGGGCGGGCGTTCATGGTAAAAATGTCGCGCAGAATGCCGCCGACTCCGGTGGCCGCGCCTTGGTAGGGCTCGATGTAGCTGGGGTGGTTGTGGCTCTCGATCTTGAAGGCGCAGGCCCAGCCGTCGCCCACGTCGATGATGCCCGCGTTCTCGCCCGGCCCCTGCACCACGCTTCCGGGGCCTTCAGCCCGCGTGCCGCGCGTCGGCAGCCGCTTCAGATGCACGCGGCTGGATTTGTACGAGCAGTGCTCCGACCACATGACGGAGAAGATGCCAAGTTCGGTGAGCGAAGGCGTGCGGCCCATCAACTTCTCGATGCGCGCGTACTCGTCCGCCGTGATGCTGTGCGTCTTCAGCAGCGCGGGAGTGATGTGCGCTGGCGTGGGGGTGTGGGTTGGATCGGCAGCTTGCGCCGGAGTTGCGAGGTCAGGCTCAGCTCGGGTGGGCATAGCGCGTTAATACGATTGTCGCATGTCGCAGCAAGCCAGCCGACTACTCTGGCTCCTCGGTCTCAGCCGGACTCAGTACCTGGCCCTCAGTCGACCTCATCTGAGATCTCAGAAGTATCTCGACACGATCAGTCGTCCATACAGCGACTCCTGTGCCAAAGAAATCAGTGTCTTCGGTCCAAAGAGGACAGTTAAGAGCCAATGCGGCGGCAAGCACTGGCCAGTCCCCTTCATCCCGGCCACGCAAGCGCTCCCGGGCATCTTCTTGATGGGGTTGATACATCTCGCTCTGGATCGGTTCGACCAGGCTCTGCAAATAGCGAAGTGTGGCGGCCAAGTCCGTGCCGGACTTACCTCGCTTCGTAAGCAGTACCGGCAGGTATCGCTGGGCGTCGGCATACGCAACGTCCGGCGCAACAAAACGGATGCCGTGCGACGCGTAAACTTCAAGAATCTCGCGAACCCGCCGGCCAAGCACCGCACGGATAAGGATATTGGCATCGAGGACAAGCATTTAGCGAGCAGCAGCTTTCCCGCGGCGGCGCATCTGCTTGAAGTCGGCCACCATTTCCTCTTCGTCTACATCCCGCAGCGCAGCCGCGAGCCGGTCTGCAGCATCCTTCAACTCCGCAAGCTCCGCCTTCCTGACGGATTTGCGAGGCGTTGGAACATACACACCGAGGGTTTCGCCGCGGCGCGTTACCGCGACGGGCACATCGGACTCCAGAAAGCTCGAAATCTGCTCGCGAAACTCCCGCACACCGACTTTGATCGCAGGCATGGACGCCTCCTTGTGTACACATAAGTGTACACCTTATGTGTGGTTGATTTCAAGCCGGATGCCGGGTGCCCCACATCTCGCTTCTGAGATGTGGGTTCACATTTCACCCGCAGGGCGCGGTGGCGATGGGGCGTTCGAGCGATGCGCGGGGCCAGGCGGCGGCGTCGGCGCTGGCGGCGTAGGTGGATTCGAGGAACTGCATCAGCGCGGCTTCGGGGGAGGGGCTGGTGCGGGCTTCGTCGTAGCGGAGGATGAACTCGCCGAGGGCGGGGTCCCAGGCGCCGGGGTGGATGGGCTTCTGGGCGAGGCCCAAGGGGACGGGCGCGGCGTAGCAATAGAACGCCGCCGCGCCGTACCCGCCATTCCCCGGCCACCACCCCGCCGAGATCACCTCGTCGCAGTAGGCCTCCTGCTGCATTCTGTCCGGTCGCGGAGGCCCGCTCGCCGGCCGCCCGCTAAACCGCGTCACCGCCAGGTCGAAGCTCCCCCAGAAGAAATGCACCGGGCTGATCTTGCCTTGAAACCCGGTCGAAAACCGTTTCAGCAGCGCATCCGCCCGCATCAGCACCTGGTGGAAGCGCGCCACCGCCGCAGCATCATACGATGCGTGCACCGTATCCAAATCAAACCGCACCGGCGCGGGGACCTCGACCGGCATCGGCCAGATTTTGGCCTCCACGCCCAGCCCCGCCAGCGCCCAGCGGTATTCCCCATAGAAATCCGCCACGGTCCGCGGCCGCAACTCCACCGCCGCCCGTTTTCCGCTGCCCATCCGCAGTTCCAGCAGATGCGCGCGGAAGTCGAACTCAACCTCCAGCACGTCGCCGCGCCACGGCATCGCCGAAGTGGTCAGCCCGCGCGCGCTCACGTACAGCGGCACGTTCCACCAGTGGTTCTGCAGCGGCGTCAGCGCGAGCCGCGTCTTGCCGACGATCTGCGTCCACATATGCAGCGTGTCGGCGGTGTCTTTCCAGTCATCCCACCTCAGTTCCGGCCACACGGCATCCATAGGCAAATCCTCCCACAGTGCAGAAGAGGATAAACCAAATTGCATCCGCGTTTGCGTGTGCAAGGCTACCGATACCAGTCGCAATCGCTAGTTTCCCGCGCTGGGCGGGGCGGCGGGCCAATCCGGGCTGGCCAGTTCCATGGTCCAGATAGGCCCATCCTGGAAGAAGGGGCCTTGTTCGCGCAGGAAGGTCGGTGCGTCCCCGCCCACAATCCAGAGGTGAAGGTCCGGCGGCTGCTTGCCCAGCACCGGCGCCACCACGCCCGCCACTCCTCCCAGCTCGATCTTGATCTCGAAGTGCATCGCCTTGCGCGGCGAGCCCGCCAGGGTAAACTCCTGCTCACCCCGCGGAGAGATCGCCAGCGTCACCAGCCGTGGCCTGGGAGTCGCAACCAGCAGGTGCACCTTTACCTCCGGCGTCTGCGGCGGCAGGTTCTTCGCGACCAGCGAAACCAACCCATTGGCCAGATCCGGCGGCAGGCTCATCTGGTCGCTCCTGACCTCGTCCTTGCCGTCTTTTCCCTTGGAACGCGACGTGACCTGCCCATGGGGAACATCGATCGTCAAGTCCATCGGCTGCGGAAACGTGGGGCCCTGCTGAATGTGGTGATCGGTGATCAGCCGGAAGCTGCCGCGCTCCGAGAACACCGTGGTATCGTCGTCCACCGAGCCATCCCGGAAATGAAATACCAGGTGCGCGGTAACCCGGTCGCCGCGCGCCACCTGCGCGAGGTCTCCGACTGCCACGACACGCCCATCCTGCGCGCGCAGCGAGAGGAAACCATGCAGCGTTCCCTCCACATGACGCACGGGTATGGGTTGTGCGGTCGCGCCGGGTTGCCAGCAGCAGGCCAGCGCAGCCAGCAGACACCCGGAGCGTAATGCCGCGGCGCGTTCCATCCTGCATACGATGAAAAACTCAGCCCAAGAGTTTGCTGCGCCGCAGTTTGACAATCGTCCGGGCCGCGCCGGTTCCTGTTACTACCCCTCGCATCGTCGCGGTAAACTCCGGGAGTACGAGGTAAGCCATGCCGCACGCTGCTGAAGAGACAACCGCACGCGCCACGTCCGGGCCGGCCGCGACCTTTTCGCGCGGGCGACGGTGGCTGCTGTTCGCACTGTTCTTCGCGATCTGCTGCGGGCTGGGCTATCCCAGTTTGAATCGGGTGGACTGGCGCCAGGCCGGGGGACTGGCGGACGTTTCCGCCTACGCGGACCTGGTCACCTCGCCGCCCACGCCCGATCTCGCCCAGCACATGCAGTTCCGGATTCTGGTGCCGTATCTGGCGCGGCCCATCTACCGCATGGCCAGGGGCCGCATCGGCACCTGGGACCCCATCATGTTCGGGCTGCTGGTGGTGGACTCGTTCTTCACCGCGTGGACGGCGCTGCTTCTGGTCACGGTGGTCAACTGCCAACTCGGCAGCTATGCCGTCGCACTCGGCTCGGCGCTGCTGTTCCTGCTGAACTTCGCCGTCCCCAACCTGAGGCTGGCCGGTTTTGTGGATGCGGGCGAGGCCTTCTTCCTGATGTTGCTGGTGTGGATGCTCTTTGAACATCGCTACTGGATGCTGCCCATTGCTGGCATCCTGGGCGCCACCGCCAAGGAGTCGTTTGTCCCGTTCCTGATGGTATTCACGCTGGCGTGGTGGCTCTCGTCGCGCAAATTGCTGCGCCACCCGCTGCCGGCGGCCACGTGGATGGTTGGATCCTGGCTCGCCGCGCTGGCTACGCTCGCCATCCTGCAATGGAGGATCACCCACGTCTTTCGCTCGCCCCTGCGCTTCGGCCTGGAGATGCACGGCAATACCGCGTACCTGGCGCACTTCCTCTCCTCGTTTCGCGACCGCAACTTCTGGTACATCTTCTTCTGGCTGCTGCCGCTCGGGCTCTTCCGGCTGAACCGCCTGCCGCGGAACTGGCGCATTGCGACGGCGGCCACCTGCGCCACCGCCTTCGCTCTGGATGCCTACTACGGCGGCGAACCGGGGACCATCGGCCGGGCGCTGTTCAGTATCGCCGGCCCGCTGCTGAGCGCTTCGGCCGCGTTGTTGCTGTTCACTCGCCCGCCAGCAACCCCAACCGCGGCAATAATGTGACGGTAATCGCACCCAATTCCTTGCGACGCGTGGAACCCCGGGTGCGTCTTTCTGCAAATTGCATCGTCTAAATGCCAGTTCGTGGGGATTGCGGTATGCTAATCCGCATCCTGGATGCACTACCGGGTCCTGTTGTCCTGTGCTGTGGTTCGACACGAGGTGAAACACCCATGAGTACGTCTTCGCCGTTCTCGGCGTTTCGCAAGTCTTTCCCAGTTGTTGTTCTCTTCCTTGCAGGCACGTTCTTCGGTTCCCCCTGTCTGCACGCCCAATCCGCTGCACCCGCACCCGCTAAAGCGCCCTCCTCCAGCCCAGCCTCCGGCTTCTCCATCGAGACTGAGATGCTGACCTATCGGGCTCTCCAGACCAACGGCGAAGCCATCGCCTGCGACGTCGCCGCGTATATCTATGGCACCAAGCCGGATTTCAAGAGCGTGCCCAGCGGCGCCATCTGCAACGTCGGCGCTCCCGGCGGCCCATCCAATATTGGCATCGTGGTGCTTCCCTTCGACCACAACGTCTTCAACGACTTCCAGATCTGGCGCTCCGACATGCAGACCATGGCTGAGTTCGAAGCCCGCGGCGTCAATGCATGCACCGCAGCCGCCGCGGCGCCACCAACCCCTGAACCCAGTAGGGGGCCCGCCGGCGTCAGCGGCCGCGGCCTGACCACCGCGGCCACCACCACCACCGCCGCTGTCGGAGGCGTGATGGGGGCCATGACACCCGCCGGCGCCATGCTCTCCACCGGCCAGGGCATCCTCGGCCTGTTCGCCAAAACCCAGGCTGCCGAACCCGTCGGCGGCACTATTGAGGACCAGGCCTTCATGGACAACGTCGGCCGCGAACTGCGCGCCGTCAACCTCTCGGTGCTGATGCCCGACGTCTACACCCCCTACGCCCTCACCTCGGTCGACGCCGCGCGATCGCCCTTCGTCATCGCGCTGGATAAGCTGATGCACCTGCGCGACTGTCTCGTCAACAACGCCAAGTCCACGGAAGACCCCGACGTCAAGAACATTGACGATTTCCTCGGGTCCCTCTCCGGCGGTCCGACCGCAGCGGCCGCCACTCCCAAGCCCTCCGGCGGTACCACAACCACCACCACAACCACCACTACGCCCGCGCAGCCCGCCAACACCACGCCTTCACGCCTGGAGTCCGCGCTGAACGCAGACGGCCTGGCGCAGCGCCTGGGCGCCGATCCCCAAACCGGCAAGATCCCCGCCACCGCTCCGCAGCACCTGCTGATGGTGAAGGCGCTTGAGTCCGGAGGCTCCGTCAACCACAACACCAACATCTTCGGGACCAAAATGAGCTACAGCGGCGGCTCGGTGGGCACCTACGCCCTCTTCAACCTCGGCGGCCAGCTCGAGTGTTCCGGCAACGTCTACGACTACGCCGGCCCCGTCAACTCATCCGACTTCGAGAAAAACCTGACCAGCTACAAACCCAACCCCGGCGATGAGGTCATCTTCCAGCGCGGCGCCTGCACGCCACTGCACTAGAGCGCCGGATCCAACCAACGTTGCATAACCCGCAGGTGCCTCGCATCCTATATACAGATGCGAGGCATTTGCGGCTTCCGGCCCCCGCCCCCACGTCGTCATTCTGGAGCGCAGTTCCAGAATCTCCGTATTTGCCTTTGCCTTCTTGGTTTGTCATTCCCGGAGGGAATCTGCTTCTGCCTTTGCCTTCAACTGACAATTGAGAACTGAGAACTGAGAACTCACAACTAACAACTCACCCATGAACTCCGCCGAATTCACCAAGTCGCTCGCGGGAGAGTTCCCGCCCGCCGAACTCTCCGCTCCGCTGAAAGCCCTGTGGTGGGACGCCAAAGGTGACTGGGCACAAGCCCACGCGCAGGTGGATGAGTTGGAAACGCGCGAGGCGATGGCCGTGCATGCGTATCTGCACCGCAAGGAAGGCGCGGCGGGAAATGCCGAGTACTGGTATTCGCGCGCGGGCAGCGCGCATCGGCGGCCCACGCTGGAGGCGGAGTGGAAGGCACTTCTCGAAGCCCTGCTCGCGTGAGCCTGCGGGTTCAAGAAAAAAAAATGGGTTCGCCTTCGGGCGGCCAAGTTACCTATAACCCCGTTTTGCAGGATCGAAGCCGCACAGCGGCATGCCGCGCACGGCCTACTGCCGTCCTATCGCCGCAACACGCTCAAGCAGACCACGGGCGGTGGCGATAGTAACACCGATTCGAGTCTCAAACTCATCTCCAAGGTCAATGCCATTGCATATCTCGTTCAGTGCATTCTGGACGATGCAGAACTCTTCGAGTGTGAGGTCTAGCCGAGCGTGTGGGGCTGCTCCCACGGCTACAAGACCGCGCTCTCCATTTTGGAATACATGCTCCTCGACGGTCACCTCTTGCCCTGCGCCGTAGGCCTGTTGCTCATTGTCCGGGTCGGGCGATTCGCTCACGATGCGGTACGTCGCCCTACTGACGGGCTGCGCAGTCACAGGTTTCCAAACGTCCGTCCCCTCGTTCAGCAGTGGGACATAGATAGTTTTCGTCTGCATGAACGTCAGCGTAACAGCTTGCCCGTTCACAAGTGCCCGAAAGGTCTCTAGCGGCGGTGCCTTGCGGGCGGATGCAGAAGGTCAGTTCACGCAGAAGTGAGCAGGCAACCTGCGCCGGGCAAGCCAGATTAAGGTCTCCAGATTCAGGGCTTGTTGACAGCGTGAGAGCCATAAGGGCTCATAAGATTGGCAACCATGGGCGTGACCACCGGCGCTGCCGAACCCACGAACTCGACGATCGTGTTGCTGAGGTTCGAAACAACCCACACATTTCCGGATCCGTCGATGGCGATGCCAAGGGTACCAATGATCGGGCCCAGGAACCCAGACGAGCCGGAGATGGCCGTGCCGCTGGAGTTAAACTCGCTGATGACGCTGCCATTGTTTGCAGCCCATACGTTGCCGGCACCGTCGATGGCGAGGTTGCCGGGATAGTCCAGCCCGCCGCCGGTGAAGGGGGAGCCGGAGACGGCGGTGCCGCTGGAATTGAACTTGCTGAGGCTGCCCGCGGAGATGTTATTGCTCACCCAGAGGTTTCCGGAGCCGTCGATGGCTATGCCGCTGGGCATATTCAGCCCGCCGCCGGTGAAGGGAGAATTTAAGACCGCCGAGCCACCGGAGTTGAACTCGCTGAGACCGTTAGGGTAATTGTTTGTCACCCAGACGTTGCCGGCAGTGTCGATGGCAATGCCCTGGGGGTCGGTCATTCCGCCGCCGGTGCAGCCGGAGGAGCCGGTCATCGCTGTGCCGCCGGAACTGAACTTGCTCAGGGAGCTGTTTCCGTGGTTCGTGTTCCAGGCGTAGCCGGAGCCGTCGATGGCTATTTGCTCGTCTTCATTCAGCCCACCGCCAGTGAAAGGAGACGTGAGGACCGCCGAGCCGTTGGAATTGAATTTGCTGATGCTGTTGAGGTCGGTCGTCGCCCACACATATCCGGAGGCGTCGATGGCGATGTCTCGGGGCATATCCAGTCCGCCGCCTTTGAATCCAGACGAGCCGGAGAGCGCCTTGCCGGTGGGATTCAACTCAGTGATGGCGCCGGGACTGCTCGCTTCATTTGCCACCCAGACATCGCCGGAACTGTCGATGGCGATACCTTCGGGCTGATACAGCCCGCCGGCGGTGTAGCTGATGGCGATGGTAAAGTCGTTGGGCGCGGTGCTCAGCGTGGGCTGGAATTGCGCACCGCCCGCGGCCTGCAGACCATAAAGTGCGGCGATGTTGGCGCCGGGATTGTGCGCGATGTTGATGGCCGCAGTGGCCGTGTCGGTGGGCGCGGTCGTCCCGTTCATGGCGTTCGAGAACAACGTGGCGCAGGTAGTGGACGTGGAAGGATTCGAGTTGATGCACGCCCCCAGAATGTTGGCCAGCGTGTTGATCTCACTCTGCGGCACCGTCCCGTTGCCCCCGTTGGCCGTCGGCGTGGTGCCGAGGGACAGGCCCGTGCCGAGCGTCTCCAGGTTCGTGGCCGTGGCAAAGGCATTCGCGATACCAGTCTGCGCCAGCGTGCTGCCGGAACTGGAGACGTCGGTGGCGTCGGTGGCGTAGCCGGCGATGGCGTACGCCGTCGCCACGGTCGATACCTCATCCATGAAGATGAACATGGAGTTGGAGAGGATGCCGCTGGCCGGGCAGGTCCCCACTGCGGCCAGCAGGCCAGCGGCCGGGTTGTTCCCCGCGCCCGGATTGCCACCCACCGCGTACGCGTACACCTGCGAAGCCGTGCTGGGGCAGGTGTAATCGCCCGTGATGGTGAAATCGCCGTTCGAATCCGACGTCACGTAGTAGTTGCCGCTGCCGTCCTTGCTGGTGTTGGCAGCGCTGGTCAGCAGCGAGACCGATGCGTTGCCGTAGCCGGTGGTGTTGGCCGCGTACAGATACACGCTGGCACCGACGATCGGCTGCTGCCCGCCGTGGACCCTGCCTTGTAGAGTTGCCCCTTGAACAGAACTGCTTTCGCTTGTGCTGGTGGCCGGCACGCCCGAGCAGCCGGAAAGAAGAAGAGGAAGAAGGGCGCAGCATGCTGCTGCAACAACCCATGAAGTACGCATAGCGGAAGCTCCTTTCGCTCCGATGCGTACCGATGTTGGGGCCCTGTCGAAATTGTTGATAAACAGGCTAGAGCCTATCGTCGATACGGAGGAATTCTAGCGCCGTTGTGGGGAAATGCAAGGGCAAAATGATGAATTCTGAGGGGTAAGTATTGGGCAGCGCGTGGCGCTTGGCCCAAGCGAAGCTCAGGTGCTTGACGCAGCCTGCCCGACGGTTTACTGGCCGACAGCAGGCGCGGTTAATCGAAACGGGTTTCCGAACTGCCTGTGAAGTCGCCTTTTCGGTAACTTCGCTGCAAAACGGTTCACTCACTTCCCAGTGCTGCCGAAGCCTCGTTCGCCGCGCGCGGCTTCGCCTAACTCGGCGACCTCTTCGAACGCAGCTTCGATGCGCGCGACGATGCGCAACTGGGCGATGCGGTCGCCGGGCTTGATCACTACGGGTGCGGCGCTGAGGTTGGTCATCACGACCCTCAATTCGCCGCGGTAGCCGGGATCGATGACGCCGGCCAGCGTGGTCACGCCGCGCACCGCCAGGCCGGACCGGTCCTCGACCAGGGCGCCGTGCGTCGGCGGAAACTCCAGCGCAATCCCCGTGGGCACCGCCTGCGTCGAGCCTGCCTGCCCCGCACCGGCCAACACGACGCCTGCGCTCGCATACACATCCGCCGCCAGGTCGCCGAACTCCCCCACGTGCGCATAGCGCGGCACCTGCGCGGCTGCATCCAGCCTCTTCACTTTGATCGGAACCATGTCCCGCAATTCTAGTGCCTACGGCCCCGGCACGGTTGAGCTCGTCATTCTGACTCGTAGCCGGGGTCCCCGGCGACAGGTCTTCGTCGCTGGGGTGGGTAGAGTCAGAATCTCCGTCGCTGCCCCGTTCCTGCCCCGTTATCCACAGCCCAGCCGTCGCCCCAAATCTGTCAAGACAAATCGCACAACCCCCATCCTTCCGCCCACATGCAACCGCCTTGAGTTATGGCCAACCTGCTATCCTTAAAGCAGGAGAAATGCAGAAGCAGCCCCGGCCACGCTGGGGCTCTTTTCATCTCCAGCCAAGTTACTGATTCTGGCTGTTTTAGGGGCAAGTCATGGGCAATCATACATTTGCGCCAGACGCCCGTCGCCATCCCTATCAAAACAGGTGGCTTGCCCCCAGAATCACCCCCCCCCGGGGGGGAGGAGGGTACCACACACCGCGCGGAGTCTAGAATCGAAGCCAATGCTCGCCCGCCTGAAATCCTTCTTCAACCCAGCCACGCCCAACCCGCTGCGCGCTCCAGCCCGCGTTTTCTGGGTTGGATTTCTGGTGCGTGTGCTGTACTTGACGCTGGCGCACACCTATCGCATCCGGCCCGCCGAAGACCACTTCCAATTTGGATGGGAAGCCGGCCGCATCGCGCGCGCGCTGGTCACCGGCTATGGCTACTCCGACCCGTTCGCCAACGTCTACCTGGCCCACACCGGGCCGACCGCCTGGCTGCCGCCGGTCTACCCCTTGCTGCTGGCCGCGATCTTTCGCGTCTTCGGCGTGTTTACGCCGGCGTCGGCGTGGGTGCTGTTCACCATCCAGTCGGCCTTCTCCGCCGCCACCGCGCTGGCGACGTGGGAGATCGCCGCCCGCTGCTGCTCACGCCGCGTCGCGCTGTGGGCCGCGTGGATCTGGGCGCTCTATCCCGCCGCCATGCAGTACGCCGTGCGCTGGCCATGGGAGACGACCATCTCCACCGCGCTGTTTGCGTTCGCGCTGGTGCTGGCGCTGCGCCTACGCGGCATCGGCGACGATGTTTCACGCCCTCGAACCTTGAACCTCGAACCTCGAACCTCACTCTGGATCGCCTTCGGCCTGCTGTGGGGATTGATTGCGCTGTCGAACTCGACGCTGCTGATCTTTCTGCCGGTCTGCGGAGTGTGGATCCTCATCCCCGCGTTGGGTGCCCCATCCAAGCTCCGCATGAGTGGGATTCTACGAGTCCTCAGCGGGCCCGCACTCGCTGCGCTCCTCTTCGTCGCCTGCGTCGCTCCGTGGACCGTGCGCAACCAGCGAGTCTTCCACGCATTCATCCCGCTGCGCGGCAACTTCGGCGCCGAACTTTACATGGGCAACGGCCCCGGCTCAACCGGCCTGCTGATGGAGTACTACCACCCGTTCCAGGATGCCGCGCAGCTCCGTGCCTACGCGTCACTGGGCGAGGTCCGCTACGTGGCCCGGCAAGCGGCAGCCGCCAAGGCCATCATCGCCGCCGATCCCGCGCACTTCGCCGCCGACTGCGCGCGTCGCGTCTACTTCTTCTGGGCTGGCGTGCCGCATCCCTCCGACGAAGCCTGGTACAACGAGCTCGGCCGCACGCTGAACTTCGCCTTCATCTCGTTCGCCGGGCTGTTGGGATTGGCGCTCGCGCTGCGCCAGCGTGTCCCCGCCGTGGGACTGTTCGCGTGGGCCTTCCTGCTGCTCCCGCTGCCCTACTACATCGTCACCGTGCACGCGCGCTTCCGCCATCCGCTGGAACCGCTGATTTGCATCCTCGGCGTGTACCTCTTCCAATCCGCCTCCAACCTGCGCTCACCACAACGGCGCGACTGATGCCTGTTTGAGCGCTGGCTTGGGACCGCCCGGATTCTCGAGCTTGATCGCCGCGATATACGGCGCCACCGCCGGATCGTAGGTCCCCGTGATGCTTCCGCCTCGGCCTGGCGATCCACTGCTGCCGTCGCTTCCGGCCTGGCCGGAGCTCCCGTTCGACCCCGGCGGAATTCCCGCCCCGCCTGACCCTCCTGAGCCTCCGCTGCCGCCCTTGCCTCCCGAACCGCCCGCGCCGCCGAATGAGCTTACCGTCAACGAGCCGCCCTGCGGATCGACGAGGAAGTACTGCTCTTTGGACCCTGCGGCGGTCACTCCCACCTGCAGCAGAGGATGCGCGCCTGCCTGCAGCGCCACTTGCACCTGCACCGCCGGGCCGTCTCCTCCATCTCCACCATTTCCGCCCGCAGTGCCATCTCCACCATTTCCACCGTCTCCGCCTGCCGAAGGATTGTCCGGATCAATCGAGCCCATGCTACCGCTCGATCCGGCCATCCCGTCCGAACCATTGGATCCGTTGCTGCCGCTCATCCCCGAGTAGCTCGCTTTGAACGCGTAGTTGTAGCGCAGCGGAATGTCCATCTCCGCTTTCAAATCCGGATGGCTGGGCACGGTGATAACGACGTGCCCCGTTTTCCCATCGCTCACCCGCGGGTCGCTGGGAAGAGACAGCACACCCTTCTTATTAACAGATACGACCGTCGCCACAACAGCCAGGTCCTTCCACTGCACCTTGCCGCCGCCTTTGCCCGCAGTCACCAGCACCTTGCCGTCGGGCTGCGTGAACGTCACCACCAGCGACTTCTTCTCGCCCGGCCCAACGCCCGGATGATGATACTGACTCGCGGTCATCGTCGTAACCGGCAGCTTCGCCAGGTCCACCCGCATTCCCAGCTTCACCTGGATTGTGCTGCATCCACCCAACGCCACCGCCGCTGCGAACGCCAGCCCTGCCATCGCCGGCCGGCGCCCAACCGCGAACCGTCTAGCCCCGCTCATCCTCGTACCTCATGCTGCCAACCACTCTACGCTCGCCCTGGCAAACCCCTGTATCAAAATCGCGCTGCATGACTTTGCTTCGGGCGTACACTGGCCGCGAGGAAACTCGCGTGGGCCTGCTGCAGTCGGATGCGTATTGCGTGTGGTACTGGAAGACCTTCAAGTCGATGCACTGGCCTTCAAAACTGATGGAACTCAGCTTCATCGTCGTACCGCTGTGCGTCAGCTCAATCGCCTGGTTACACAAAGCAGACGGGCTTTATTGGGGCATCTTCTGGATTGCAGCGTCAGGACTGGTCTGGTGGACCTGCTTTGCGACCCTGTCGCAATATGTCCGCGGATGGTTCGCGCAGCGGCGAGGCGTCGCGCCCGCGCCGAATCCCCGCAGATCGACGTTTACGCCCTCCAGAGGGATGCTGGTTTTTGCGTTCGCCATGGCCTGTTTGTGCGTGGTTATGCTGGTGAGCCGCCCCCACGATCAGCGCCTGGATAGAAACACTCAGGTGGTCGCTCTGTTGTTCCTGCTCGCGTTCTTTCAATATCTCTCGAGCTACCCACGCTCGCACCTCGACGACCCGATCCCGGACCGGGGCCATCGCGCTAAGCGCGCCCCGCGAACTCCCGCGTCTCCGTCGCCACCTTCACCTTCTCGCCCTGCTTGATGAACAGCGGCACGCGGATCTCAAGCCCCGTCTCGAGCTTCGCCACCTTGGTCACGCTGCCGCTGGACGAATCGCCCTTGACGCCCGGCTCGGTCTGGGCCACATCCAGCTCGACGAAGATCGGCAGTTGCAGCCCAATCGGATTCCCATTGAACTTGCGCACCTGCAGCAGCACGCCTTCCACCAGGAACTCCATTGCATCGCCCAGCATGTCTTCGTGCAGCGTCAGCGTCTCGTAGCTCTCCTGGTCGAGAAAGTGCGAGCCCGCGCCATCTGTATATAGATACGACACGTCCACATACACCAGGTCCGGCTCCTTGAACTTGTCGCTGGCCTTGAAGCTTTTCTCGAACACCGCGCTGGTCAGCAGGTTGCGCATCTTCAGCCGTACCAGCGTCTGCCCGCCGCGCGCGGTGGGCGTGTTCACCTCCACATCCAGGCAGGCGTAGGGAACACCCTCGTGCTCGAACACGCTCTTCCGCTTCACATCGATTGCATCGATCAGTGCCGCCATCCCACTCCTGAACCGCAGGCCCACGCCGTGCGTGCCGCCCGCAACCATTCCCTTCCAAGTATAAGGTGCGGCTCTCCCCGCTTCCGGTGGCGGGTCGGTTTGAACCACCGGCGTGCGAAGTTACCGACTACGCCCGCTTTATGGGAAGATCGTCTTCAGACTCACGCCGATCTGTGTTGAGCGCGGCGAACGTACAATACAAATCTCCGATGAATCAGTTTGCCTCATTATTGATTTACTACACCGGCTTCCTGATCCCGGTTCTGATCTCTCTGATCAGCATCTGGCGCTGGTTTGCCGTCCCCGCCGATCGTAAGCGCACGGAGCGGCTTCTTGCCGTCGCTTTGTTGGTTGATCCCGCCGTTGTTATTTCCAAAGCGACCGCCGACGCACTCTCATCTCTGCGGCCCCTCAAGTACGACTTATATATATTTCGCATCGATGCGCTCTTCGGCGAGCCCAGCTTTCGGATTGGCCAGATCATTTTGCCCCATCCTGGCCTGAATGTCCTGATGCAACTCACCTACTCGGCTCTTCCCATCGCCATGCTTGGAACCTTTGCGGTTTACCTCTGGCTCAGGCCCGCAGCGGAAACGCTCAAAGTGGCCCGAACCTTTGCTCTTAACTTATTTGTGGCAGTAGGGTTCTACCTTCTCTTTCCAGTTTGCGGGCCCGCATTCGCCTTTCCCCAATTCCCGCTGCTTCCGCCTGCGCACCTCACGCCGCACGCGCTGGCAATCGCCGCCGCACCCAATGGCATCCCGTCGGTGCATACATCCACTGCGCTTCTGGTGCTCTGGTTTCTGCGCCCCTGGCGATGGGGACGTTTTGCGGGAATAGTCTTTCTCGCTCTCACGGTGCTATCTACACTTAGCGGCGGCCAACACTACTTCTTTGACCTGCTCTGCGCGGTGCCTTACGCTGTCGGCATCGTTTGGCTCGACCACAGGATCGAAGCCCGGCCAACTGCGCAACCGATTCGAGCCCACCTGGCTAGCGCAGGCCGATAGAACTCAGTTATCTCCGGGGACTGCCGGCAGGGGTGAATGGAAACCCGGCAGAATGACGACTACGGGCCGCTTTGCCAAAGGTCGATCTGCATTGTGCGCAAGAGTTTGTCTGCCTGATTCACGTAGGCCCTGATCCGGTTGGGATGCCAACTGTCCTGCCGGATCAGTTCCATCAGGAGTTGAAGAGCCTCAAGCTTCTCCAGGGTCCGGTGGTTCAGGCCTTCTGTGTCCTGGATGAGGTACGGCGAGCCCGGTGAGTCCATCTAGCCTCTCACAGACCTAAAGTAAAGTTGCACCATATTAGCCTTTATCGCGTGCATGGGCAGCACCAAAACACCAAGAGCGCGATTCATTTTCCCACTGCTTCGCCGGGTGGCCGACACAAGGGCATGGTCTCAATACCCGCGGGTCCCGCTGCTAACTCGGCGACGCATCCTCCCGCGGACTTCCTGCGGACCAGTCCGGGCGAAGGGTCTCGTCCAGGGCCTTGTCGGGAATCAGTTGGAGCCCAGCCGTCAACACAATCCCCAGCGCCGGGACGATCGAAGCCAACAACAGCGCGTGCAGCGTGTGATTGATCATTCCCCACGCTATCGTGATGCCTGCCGGCAGGACTGTGCGCTCCGTCACAAACATCCCCGCGCGGCCTTCCTCCTGTCCGCCGGAGCCTCTCGCCGATCCCGAATTGACCCGGCTTTGGGGGACTGATACACTCATTAAGTTTGGCGATGCAGCCACTTTTTCGGGCTGCACGGCCGGTTGGCTCTTGGCGGGCAAGCACTACAGCCGCGACTCAGCCCAGCGGGCCCGATGCAGTCCATCTGTATGCGCCCCGGCAACACAATCTACGCAGCACGCGCAGTTCGACGGGCACCCGCCCCTGCGCAAACGAGGGTTTGGCTATGTATGCAGTAATTCGCACCGGCGGCAAGCAGTACCTGGTCTCTCCCGGCGAGCGGCTGAAGATCGAACGCACCGGCCACACCGAAGGCGACATCGAGTTCTCCGACATCCTCGCGGTCTCGCCCGAAGCGGGCAAGTTCTCGACCGACCTGGCCGGCGCCAAGGTGACCGGCACCGTGCTGGGCCAGGGCCGCGGCGACAAGATCCTGGTCTTCAAGCTGAAGCGCAAGAAGCAGTACAAGAAGATGCAGGGCCACCGCCAGAACTTCGTCGAGGTCCGCATCAACGAGATCCTGGTCAACGGCAAGAGCTTCAAAGCCGAGGGCGACGAAGCCGAGGCGCCCAAGGCGGAAAAGAAGCCCGCCAAGAAGGCCGCGAAGAAGACCCAAGCCGCCGCGGAATAACCGGAAGTGCACGCGTTTGGTTAAGGGCACGGCTTCAGCCGTGCCGCAAAGATGCAAGAGAGTTTGGGGGCCTTAGCCCCTGGGGCAAATCTCCCCAAGATAAGAGGCAGTCAATGGCACATAAAAAAGGTTTAGGTTCCAGCAAAAACGGCCGCGACTCCAATGCGCAGCGGCTCGGCGTCAAGCGCTTTGGCGGCGAGGCAGTCCTCGGCGGAACCATCATTGTCCGCCAGCGCGGCACCAAGCTGAATGCCGGCGCCAACGTCGGCCGCGGCAAGGACGACACCCTGTTCGCCAAGGTCTCCGGCGTGGTCCGCTACCAGGATCGCGGCCAGCACGGCCGCTTCGTCAACGTCGACCCCGCCGAAGTTTCGGCCGTCCCGGCGTAAGCTCCTCCGGGTGCCTCTGCCCTACTCCGCCACCACCGGTTTGCCCTTCTCATTCAGCTTCACCCGCGCCATCGGCGTGTCGTGGTCATGCGGAAACAGCAGCAGCCACTGCTCCGGAATCGCCCGCGAATAGAGTCGCTTCCGCTCTTCAATGCAACGCAGCGGGTCCAGGTCGTAGCCCATCACCCAGGTCGGGTCCAGGTGGTGCGCGGTGGGCACCAGATCGCCGACATAGCACGCGTGCTCTTTGCCCGATTCAATGTGCACCACCATCATCTGCGCGGTGTGGCCGGGAAACAGCTCCACCGAAATCCCCGGGCAGATCGCCACAGTCGCGCCCACGCCCACGCCGCCGGCAGCAAACGAGCCAGCATCCAGCAACGTCATCTGCCCACTCTCGATCAGCGGATCGTAGTTGGGCGAGAGGTAGCTGACCCGGTCGCGATCAAGTTGCAGATGCCCGTGCGCCACCTCGCCCGCATGGGCAAAGTAGCGCGCGTTGGGGAAGGTCGGCGTGACCGTGCCGTTGGGGTGCAGCGTGGTGTTCCAGCCGCAGTGGTCGAAATGCAGGTGGGTGTTCACCACGATGTCGACCTCGTCGGGGTCCACGCCCGCGGCCGCATACGAGCGCAGCAGCAGCTCCTGATTGCCGAAGATCTCGCGCATCTTGGGCGTCTGCTTGTTGCCGACACCGGTCTCGATCACCACCGTGTGCTTGCCCGTCCGCACCACGGCGGAGTTCAGCCCCAGCCGGATGCGGTTCTCCGCGTCCGCCGCGATCCGCTTCTGCCACAGCGGCTTGGGCACCACGCCGAACATCGCTCCGCCGTCCAGCAGGTAGATGCCGTCGGTGCAGACGGTCAGCTCGAAGTCGCCGACGGCCGCGCGCGCGCGAACCAAGGTGCTGTCATCGAGTGGGATCGCGGGCTGGGCCATCGCAAGGGCAGAATATCCCATCCGCGCACTCCCCGCAGTGCGCCAGTCCTGCACACCTCCGCCTTCAGATTTCTTTGGCGGCTCTGCGCGCCGGAAAGGTCTAACCCTGAAACCAGCCTTTAGTCAGTTTTCCGTGGGCTGCCGGTTGATCTGGTCGATCACGAGAACGGGCTCGGGGAGCTTTTTCTCGACGGCCTTCAGGCCAAGCTTTTGTAACGCATCGAACACCGAGACCGCGCCATTGGGCGCGGAGGCCGTGGGGGTGTCGCCGGACCCGAGAGTCTGAGCGGCGCCTGGGCCGGCCGCGTTCTGAAAGTAGCTAGCGATACTCCAGGCTATCGTGAGGTTCCATCCGCCCTTCAGTCCGGTGGCGTCCTTGACCGGATCGTGGAAGTAACCCGGCATCAAACGGTTAAGCAACGCGGCAAACTCGCCCATGGTGATGTTGGTGCACGTCTCGAAGGCAGAAAGCGCCGGGTTTTCAATGCGCGGGTCCTTCCCGTCCCGTCCCGGGAACTTGCCGCAGGTTGTCCTTTCCGAGGGGTCGGCCCGGGTGAGCCTGGGATGGACAGCGACGAGTTCGTAGGTGTCGACGGGCCGGTCTTCCATGTGGTACTTGATCTGGAAACGGTCGATCAGAAGCGAGCGCAGCGTCTGAGGGAAGTCATCCCGGTTGATCAGTTCTCCCGCTGGAAGTTTGGCCTGGATGTCGATGCGGTCGTCTGCAATCCAATTGGGTGCAACCAGGTCCTGGTCGCTGTTGGAGTTAAGTTGCCAGGCCTGCTCGATAAGGGACTTGAGCGAGAGGCCCTGGTAATTGATCCCATCATTCGTACTTACACGCCGGGTTGGTCCATCGGGCTGCGCGGGGCGGATGGTGGCCACCTCAAACTCCTGCGGCGGCAGCGGAGGCATGATCTTGTCAAGGTCCGGCGGGTTGGGCGTGGGCTCCTCGTTCACGCTGTCGATCACCACTCCGGGGCGAGGAACCATTTTGAGCTCCAGTTTGAGGCCGAGCTGCTGCTCAAGAGCCTGAAAAGGCGAGATTCCGGACGGGCCGGCCTGGGGCAGAAGGATCCAGGGCGTCCATTGGAGATCGAAGTCATAGGCGCCCTTCAAGCCCGTGGCATCGACCACCGGGCGGCTGCCGTTCACGAAGCCGTAGCCTCCGAACGAGGATGAGAGAGTACTGGCCAGCGAATCCATGGTTACTCCGCGGCACTCGAGGACATTCTGCCGAACCGAACCGGGTTCCGGCTGAGCAGCAGGCGGGCTCTTGCACGAACCTTTCTCTGTGGAGGTGGACGGCTTGAGGTTGGGCTTGCCCTTGGCCACTGTGAGCACATAGGCGGGCATCGGAACGTCGCCGGGATGGGCAACCAGCTTGAAGCGCTCGGCCAGCAGATTCTGCAGCATCGACTGTCTGTCCTTGTATTGTGTGGTGCCAAGTGGGGCCAGCGCCACGATGTCGTAGTTGTCCCAGTCGACCCAGGCGGGTCCGCCCGCGATGTTACTGGCGTTGACGCCGTAGGCGTAGGCGATGAGGCCCGACATGCTGACCTCCCGAAAGCTGACCCGATCGCCAAAATAAGATATGCCGCCCGAGTGCCCGGCGGGCGGGTCAACGCGCACGTCCGCGGCCAGGAACTTCTCCAGCGCGCCCTCTGAAGTTGTTAGTGCTGTGGCGGGCTGGGCCGCGGGCGGCGAAGACGCCGCGGTTTGGGCGAAAAGAGGAATGGTGAACAAGCCAAGAACAGCAAGCTTCGCATAACGTCGCATCTTGCAACCTCCGAGGACGGGGGCCCACGACAACAGCGAGAGGAAGGAACTTAAAATACCATACCGACACCATCGATTTGGATTGATCTAACGAGCCATGGGGCAGAATACCCGCCGCATATCGAGAGAATCCTGATCAGCCAAGTCGCGGTGACGGGTCATTTTTATATACTGATGCCGGGGTGCCGAATGAATAATCAGCCTGATTGGCATAACTCGAATTGGCATAGCCGCCTGCTTCAAGCTCGCAGCTGGATATTCGTCGTGGCAGTGGTCATTGCCTGCACGGTATGTTTGGTGGAAAAGGCCATTCGAAGATAGCCATACACGCAGCCAGGCCTGCACACGTTCAGCTTCAGATTTCTTTGGCGGCTCTGCGTGGCCGCTTACGCCTGCGAGGGCTGCGCCGTCGTGGCGCCCAGGTTAGCCGGCGGCTGCACCGCCTGTTCCACAACCGCAGGAACGGCCGGCACGGTGGCTACCGTCTCCGCGGGCGCAGTTGCGGTCACGGGCTCAGCCGGGCGCTTGTTCTTGAAGCACTGCCGGCACAGCACCGGACGCCCTTGCGTCGGCTTGAACGGAACCGTAGTCTCGATGCCGCACTCCGAGCACTGGGTGCGCGTCTCGGTGCGGGAGATCCCTGCCGCGGCCGGACCACTCCCCGGGACCGCATTCGGGCCTGCCGCCCTCCTGGACTTGCACGGCTTGCAGCGCTTGGGGTCGTTCTTGAAGTTTTTGTCCAGAAAGAACAGTTGTTCGCCCGCAGTGAAGATGAACTCACCGCCGCAATCTACACAGGTTAGGAGCCGGTCCACGAATTCCATACACTTCCCCCATCGTGCGGAAACAGATGATCCGTCGCGGCGCTGCAGGTTCGCGGAGCCGATCGGTCAGCTTTGGATCGTTTTGAGTCGGGGCCCGTACCGCCGGGAGGCGGCCATTGGTTTGCCGGACAGCAGCTCAAGCTTCTTGAGCCTTTGCCGGGGCCTGCTGACCTGGGGAGGAGGGGGTCCGGCGGGCGGGTTAAGGAGGCCGCCCACCCAAGCTCTGGGAGAGCGGCGGCCATCCAGGTTTAAGGAAACAGCGTTAGTCCTGTTCCTTCCGTATCTTCTTGCGGTTCCGCTTGCGGGCCAGCGCTTCTTTCACGCGCTTTTTCTCGCCGGGCTTCAGATAGAAGGAGTGACGTTTCACTTCCTTGATGATGTCTTCCGTCTGAACCTTGCGTTTGAACCGCCGCAGTGCGTTTTCGAGAGGCTCGCCTTCCTGCACTCGAATCTCTGCCAAGGCTTACACACCTCCAAATCCGTGCCAATGGGCAGTACTCAGAATAGCGCATTATTGTGGCAGGAAACATGCCTTTCTGTCCAGTTTCGCCGGTTTGGGGTAGGGGGTCAGTGAGCCACTACCCGGTTTGGGGTAGGGGGTCAATCCAGAGCGAACGGCCGAAGTTACCGAAAATGGGGACCTTTCAGGCACTCCGGGCAATCGGCATGGGTGCTCCTTGCAGCGCGACAAACCTCTGAGGCTCACAACAGGCTTTCCCCAATCGGGCAAGGTCGGCTTGCATATTCCGGTCTGCCTCGAACGACTTGAGGGCTACATCAAGTATCGAAGCCGCTCTCACATCAGCCGGTCGCTCAATCCGGTAGTGCATCCACTTACCCTCCCGTCGCGCCTCTACGATCCCCGCACGGCGGAGGTAGGCGAGATGCCGGGAGATCTTCGGCTGCCCCTGCTTCAGAATCTCCGCGAAATAGCAGACGCAGACTTCCCGCCCATTCATCAGATTCAGCAGTCGCAAGCGCGTTGGGTCGGCAAGCGCTGCAAACAGCTGCACCATGTCGAACGGCTTCGCGGTTCGGCTCATAACCATAATATACGCCTTGACAGATATGTTTGATAAAACATATATTCGCGTTAGCGCATGTGAGGGACCCCCGCCAATGGACAATCAGACCGCAGTTCGTGAGAAGTACGGCTCTATCGCGCGCAGCGTCGCCCGATCTCAAGCTACCGCCTGTTGCGATCCCGCGATGCGTTGCTGCGATCCAATCACCAAAGATCTATACAACGCCGCCGAGACCGGCGTACTCCCTCAGAATGCCGTCCTGGCCTCTCTCGGATGCGGCAACCCGACCGCGCTCATCGAACTCAGAGAAGGCGAGACCGTCCTGGACCTTGGCTCAGGCGGTGGTATCGACGTATTGCTATCAGCCAGACGCGTCGGGCCAACCGGCAAAGCCTATGGACTCGACATGACCGACGACATGCTTGCTCTTGCGCGTGAGAACCAGCGGCAGGCGGGCGCGGTCAATGTCGAGTTCCTGAAGGGGGAGATAGAAAACATCCCCTTGCCGGACAACTCCGTCGACGTGGTCATTTCCAACTGCGTCATCAACCTCTCCGCAGACAAGTTCCGCGTCCTCCGCGAAGCCTTCCGCGTCCTTCGGCCCGGTGGTCGCTTCGCCGTCTCCGACGTGGTGGTGCGCGGCGAGGTTCCGGAGTCCATGCGGCAGAGCATGTTGCTCTGGGTGGGCTGCATCGCCGGCGCGTTGGAAGAGTCCGACTATCGGGCGAAGCTGGCAGCCGCTGGCTTTGTAGACGTAGACCTTGAGCCAACCCGCGTCTACGACATCGAAGATGCCCGCGTATTCCTTACTGAAGCTGGTATCGCGGTGGACGAGATCGCCCCGCACGTAGAAGGCAGGTTCCTAAGCGCCTTCATCCGCGCAACCAAACCCGCCTCTACGAAGGCCTGCTGCGGCCCCAACTGCTGCTCCTGACCGGAGTAGCAGCGGGCTTCAGCCCGCGGTAACAGTGCAAGCCAGAAAAAAGTCTTAGCCCCGGGCCTTCTTTCCGAAAGGGCACCATGCCTCACTACAACGTCCTCTTCCTCTGCACCGGCAACTCCGCCCGCTCTATCATGGCCGAAGCGATCTTGAACCACCGGGGAAATGGTCAGTTCACAGCCTACAGCGCGGGCAGCCATCCCTCGGGATCGCCTCGCCCCGAAGCGCTCACTCAACTCGCCTCCGCCGGAATCTCAACCGACGGTCTGCGCAGTAAGTCCTGGGACGAGTTCGCCGCACCTGGCGCCCCGGCAATGAACTTCGTGTTCACCGTGTGCGACAATGCCGCCAACGAAGCCTGCCCCTACTGGCCCGGTCAACCAATGACGGCCCATTGGGGAGTTTCCGACCCTGCCGCCGTCAAAGGCACTCTCGATGAGATCGCCCGCGCCTTCCGCGATGCCTTCGTAATCCTGGACCGTCGCATTGGCCTTTTTCTATCCCTCCCCCTCGCCACGCTCGGACAGTTGGCTATTCAGAGGGAGATCACCGAGATCGGTCGCCAATGACTCCCTCGCTCCCTCGTCGCGTCGCAGCAGAGTTCACCGGCACTCTCTTCCTGCTCGCCGCCGTTGTCGGCTCCGGGATCATGGGAGAGCGTTTGGCGGCGGGCAACGTGGCCCTCGCTCTGTTGGCGAACACCATTGCCACCGGCGCTGCTCTCGTCGCCCTCATCCTCGCCTTCGGCCCTATCTCAGGAGCGCACCTGAATCCTGCCGTCACGCTTGCTGATGCGTGGGAGGGTGGCATTCGATGGCGCGAGACACCGGCGTACATTACCGCACAGATTGCCGGAGCGTTTGCCGGGGTTGCGACGGCCCATCTGATGTTCGGCCTTCCACTCTTCTCTGCGTCAACCCATGCCCGCTCCGGCCCCGCTCAACTCTTCAGTGAGTTCATCGCAACCTTCGGCCTGCTCTCGGTCATCTGGGGATGCGTCAAACATCGGCCCTCCGCCGTTCCTTTCGCGGTGGGCGCGTACATCACTGCCGCCTATTGGTTCACTGCGTCCACGTCTTTCGCCAACCCCGCCGTCACCCTCGCCCGATCCGCAAGCAACACGTTTGCCGGGATCAGACCCGCAGACGTTGCCGGGTTCGTGGCGGCGCAGCTTGCCGGTGCGTTCGTGGCAACGCTGCTTTTCCGATGGCTCATCCCGTCACTCAAAGCGGAGGCGTCCGCCGTCATGGTGCAGCATGACCGGCAATGACAATCCCGACTGATCCGTCACACCCAGGCGATTGAGCCCGGCGCGTAAAATGGAACAAAATGATCCGGCCTTATCAGGGAATTCTGCCCACCATCCCCGCCTCCTGCTATGTCGACCTCTCCGCGCAAGTGATCGGCGATGTCGTCCTCGGCGAGCACGCCAGCGTCTGGATGAACGCCGTCGTCCGCGGCGACGTCAACTCCATCCGCATCGGCGCCCACAGCAACGTGCAGGACTGCGCCGTGCTCCACGGCATGCGCTACGTCTACCCGGTCATCGTCGGCGACTGGGTCACCATCGGCCACAACGCCACCGTGCACGGCTGCGTGCTGGAGGACGCCTGCCTGATCGGCATCGGCTCGACCATCCTGAACGACTGTCGCGTCGGCGAAGGCTCCATCATCGCCGCCGGCGCGGTGCTGCCCGAGCATACGGTGATCCCGCCCAACTCGCTGGTGGCCGGCGTCCCCGGCAAGGTCCGCCGCACCCTGGGCGACGAGGACCGCAAGCTGATCCTGAAGTACGCCACCAACTACCTCGACTACACCGCCATCTACCTGAAAGAAACGGGAAAGTAGCATATCCAGGCTCCGGAAGCCGGTTCCCGAACGTCCAAACGCTATGCGAAAACCAGGCGGCCTTCTCCTATCTCTCGCCCTCGTCGCGCCGTTCGCCCACGCGCAAGCCCTCGGCGCGCCCCAGGCCGCGACCGCTGAGGCGAGGCCGCCCGCCTACGACGTCGTCACCATCAGGTTGGACAAGTCCAGCGATCCAGGCAACCTGGACATCGACGTGTCGGACGACATTTTCTCCGCCAAGAACATTTCGGTGAAAGGCCTTCTGCAGGAGGCCTACGGCATCAAGGAGGATCTGATCTCCGGAATACCCGGCCCTATCGAATCCGCGCATTTCGATGTCGAAGCGAAGATCGTCGACCCCGACCCGAAAGCGCTGGAGCACTTGAGCGAAAGGCAACGAGGAGCCATGCTCCTGCCGGTCATCGAGGAGCGCTTTCACTTGCAGGCCCACACGGAAACCAGGACGCTTCCCGTCTACGAGTTAGTAGTCACAAAGAGCGGGCAGAAGTTCAAACCCGCAGGCGAACATCAGGGTAGCTCGGGCATTGGCCTCCATAACGAAGCGCTGACGGCAACTGACATCGCCATGGCCGACTTCGCCAGCTTTCTGGAGGGTCAGGTTCATCGCACCGTCGTCGACAAGACGGGACTCGCCGGCAAGTACGATTTCACTATGAGATTCGCAAGAACGAACGCCGAAGTCTCCGCCGCCGACGATTCTCCCTCCATCTTCACTGCCGTCGAGGAGCGGCTTGGCCTGAAGCTCCAGCCCGCCAAAGGCCCGGTAGAAACGCTCGTCGTCGACCACATCGAGATGCCATCGGAGAACTGACGCGAGAGGCAGCGACAGAATCCTATCGCGCCATCCGCCGGGTACTGTACTGTAGAGAGCACCTCCAAAAATGCTCGGCCTGCGGAGAGGTTGCCCATGTTGCGACGTCCCCTGCCACGCGCCCCGACCGCTTTTCTGCTCGCTCTTCTCCTAGCCGTCTGCGGAGTCGTATGCGCTTCCGCCAACGCGCAGCCTCCCGCTCCGGCCGCCACATCCGCTCAACCGCCGCAACCCCTCCCCGACGCACCCGCCCCGTCCATGCTGCGCGAGCGAACTCCCGAGGAAAAGAAGGAGAACGCGCGAGTCGCCAACCTGGCTACGATCAACGGCCGGCCGTACGAGCCGCCCACCCAAAAGGTCCAGTTCCGCGACTATCTTCGCGATTCCTACGGCCCGCCCGCATTCGTCCGGTCAACTGTGCGTGCCCTCTACAACCAGGCCCAGGACGGCCCCTCCGGCTGGGGCCAGGACTTCCCCGGCTTCATGCAGCGCTTCGGCTCGAACGTTGCCATTACTGCCATCGACGGCAACGTCCGCTACGGCATGGAGGAGCTGTTCCACGAGGACCTGCGCTACATCCCCTGCCACGGCTGCTCGATCAAGCGCAAGCTAGAAAACGCCCTGCTCTCTGAAGTCACCGCGCGCCACAACAACGACGGCCGCCGCTTCTTCACCCTGACGCCCGCCATCGCGGACTTCTCCGGCCCCATCATCGCCCACGCCTCCTGGTACCCCGACTTCGATCCGTTCGGTGGGGTGGTCGCTACCCGCACCGTCGCCGCAACCCGAGTCGGCCAGCACCTCTTCACCGAGTTCGTGCTGGAGCGGCGACACCACGACCGCAAGATTGAGGACACCGAGCCGTTGCGCACGCCGCCCAAGCCGAACCCGCCCGCGAGCCCGTGAAAAATATGGGCCCTTCGAGCAAGAGAACACGGAGAGTGTTTTTCCACTTAAGCTCTCCGTGCTCTCTCCTTAGCTCTGTGTTCTCGGTGATTGTCTTTGCTCCGGGCGATCGTTTTAGTGTACGGCGGAAGCCACAATCGCCGAGGCGATAATGCCGCCCGCCACGGCCGCCAGCACGTAGTTGCCGTCCACCAGGCGCCATTCGTAGCCGCGCGGCGGCTTCTTCAGGTGATAGGTGTGGTAGTCCACCGCCTCGCCGCGCTGCCAGTCGTTCGGGTCGATCTTGGCGCCCTTCTTCCACTCATCGTGGCGGACATAGGCGTGGTTGTCGTGGTGGTCGGCATCGGTCGCGGGGTGTTCGTCGCGGGCGTCCTGTGCGATGGCCACGCCGCTGAGAAGCATTGCGGAGAGCGTCGAAAGAGCTGCAAATTTTCCAATTCGATTCACGGGTTACCTCCTCCGATTTGAGATGCAAATGCCCGCAAACCGCGGGCCGCGAAGGGGCGGTTTTTTTGTCCAAAACCAGGCAACCCGCCGGCGAATCCGGCCCGCGTTCGAGCCCGCGTTCGCTACACTGTAAGTTCATGACTACGCAGCCCAAACCCTCCGGCGCCCTGAAAGCCGTCCGCGGAACCCGCGACCTGCTTCCACCTGAGACTGCACTCTGGAGCCGCGTCGAAGCCACCGCCCGCAACGTCTTCGCCCGCTACGGCTTCGGCGAGATCCGCACCCCCATCTTCGAGGACACCCAGCTCTTCGCCCGCGGCGTAGGCGAAGAGACCGACATCGTCTCCAAAGAGATGTACACGTGGGAAGATCGCGCGCGTGCCCAATCGGAGAAAGCCCAATCTCTCACCCTCCGCCCCGAAAATACGGCGGGCGTGGTGCGCGCCTACATCGAACACAAGCTTGGCGAGAGCGGCCAACTCCAGAAGCTGTTTTACATCGGGCCGCAGTTTCGCCGCGAGCGTCCCCAGCGGGGACGCTACCGCCAGTTTTGGCAGATTGGCGTTGAAGTGCTGGGACCGGTGTCATCCGGTTCTGAAAGCCCGGTGCGCGACGCTGAAGTGCTGGAGATGCTGGCGACGCTGCTGGATGAGCTGGGCATCCGCAACTGGCAATTGCAACTCAACTCCGTCGGCTCCGCCGAAGACCGCAAGCGCTACAACACCGCGCTGCGCGAAGCGCTGGAGCCGGTGAAGGCGCAAATGTGCGAAGACAATCAGCGGCGAGCGGAGACGAATCCGCTGCGTGTCCTTGACTCCAAAGATCCCAATGATCAAGACATCATCAACGCGCTGCCGAAGATCGCGGATTTTCTGGATGCGGAATCGGCGGCGCACTTCGCCGCAGTGCGGGCGGCGCTGGATGCCTGCGGCGTGCCCTATACCGTCAACCCGCGCCTGGTCCGCGGCTTGGACTATTACACCCGCACCACCTTTGAGTTCACTATTCCGTCCTCATCTGATCCAGCCGGCTTCGGCCTGGGCACGCAGAACGCGCTGCTCGGCGGTGGCCGCTACGACGGCCTCTCCGAAATGCTGGGCGGGCCGAAGGCTCCCGGCATCGGCTTCGCCATTGGCGAGGACCGCCTGATCCTGGTGCTGCAGGAGCAGGACGGCAGCAAGTCCGTGGACGCGCCGCACCCGGAATGGATGTTTGCGAAAAAGCTCGACGCCTACATCGCGCCGATGGGCGCGGAACGCAACGCCGCCGCGCTGGCCCTCGCCCGGGAACTCCGCCGGGCTGGCCTCTCGGTCGAAGTCGGCGACGGGACATTCCGCCTGAAAAAGTCCTTCGAAGCCGCCGACAAATCCGCCCGCCGCATCGTCATCCTCGGCGAAGACGAACTCGCCAGCGGTACCGCGACGGTAAAAACCTTCGCCACTGGCGTGCAAGCGAATGTGGAACGAGAGAAACTCGTCGAGTATCTTCGTAAGCCGGACTGAGTAACCGCACGGCTACGTTGCGCGGGAATTTACGGCTCGCAGTTGACATGACTACATTTTGTAGTCATAATGACTACATGGGTAGCTCTCCCACAATCCGCAAGCCGCTCGGCGTTCGTGCAACGCCCGAGGAGCATGAGCGAATCTCAGAGGCCGCTCGAAGGGAGCGCCGCTCGGTAAACAGCTTCGTCCTGCGCGCCGCGCTACAGGCAGCCGAAGCAGCCGAGGGTGCGCCTCGACGCCGGACGCCGGAAGAGGTGCAGGCGGCCATCCACCGAGCGCAGGAGTTGATGCGCCCTTATCGGGAACCCGGTCGCTCGCTCGTCGACGAGTTGCTCGCAGAGCGGCGTGCCGAGGCATCGCGTGAGTAAATATGTTCTTGATGCCTCCGCTGTGTTGGCGCTTCTCGACGCCGAACCTGGAGCGGACAAGGTCGCCACAGTGCTGATGGATGCGGCTATTGGCACGGTGAACCTCGCCGAAGTTCACGCGAAGCTGTCGGAAAGAGGACAGTACGGGCGGCAGGCCCTGGCCGAAATTCTCTCTGTCGCAGATGCAGTCCTCCCCTTCACTGAAGAACATGCCACCATCGCGGGCAGCTTGAGGGCTTCGACCATGCACCTTGGCCTCTCTCTGGGAGACCGCGCATGTCTGGCTCTGGGCATCGCACTCGGCGTCCCGGTTTTCACCACGGAACGGATCTGGGCTCAACTGCATCTACCGTGCGGCATTCACCTCATTCGTTAGAAACTCAATCCTTCGTACAATAGGAAGATCGTGACTTTAGACTTCTTGGGCAGTTTGCAGCGGACGCAGATGTGTGGCGAGCTTCGCGCGGAGCACGCGGGGCAGAACGTCGTCCTGATGGGCTGGGTGAACCGGCGGCGCGACCACGGCGGCCTGATCTTTCTCGACCTGCGCGACCGGTCGGGCATCGCGCAGGTGGTGGTGGACGAGAAGACCGGCGCGGCCCACGACAAGGCCGACGCGGCGCGTCCCGAATACGTCGTGGCCGTAAAAGGCCACGTCCGCCGCCGCGGCCCCGGCCTGGAAAATCCCAACATGCTCACCGGCGAGGTCGAAGTGGTCGCGGATGAGCTGCTGCTGCTGAACGAGGCCAAGACACCGCCGTTCTCGCCCGCCGAAGACGCGATCGCCAACGAGGAGGTCCGGCTGAAGTGGCGCTACCTGGACCTGCGCCGCGTGGAGATGCAGAAGAATTTCGCGCTGCGCAGCCGCGTCGCCATGGCCATCCGCAACTACCTGGTCGGCGAAGGCTTCCTCGAAATCGAAACGCCGTACATGACGCGCTCCACACCCGAGGGCGCGCGCGACTACCTGGTGCCCAGCCGCATCCACGCCGGCGAATTCTACGCGCTGCCGCAGTCGCCGCAGATCTTCAAGCAGATCCTGATGATCTCCGGCTTCGACAAGTATTTTCAAATCGCGCGCTGCTTCCGCGACGAGGACCTGCGCGCCGACCGCCAGCCCGAGTTCACCCAGATCGACCTGGAGATCAGCTTCCCCACGCAGGACGCGGTGTTCCGCGTGACGGAAGGTTTTCTGACCGCTGCGTTCGCGGCCGCGGGCATTCAGCTGACCACGCCATTCGTGCGCATGACCTACGACGAGGCGATCAAGAACTACGGCATCGACAAGCCCGACATGCGCCTGCCCGCGATGGTCTCGCTGACCGACGAATTGACGCCAGCCCTGCGCGAAAAGTTGAAGATTGAGCAATCGCTGCCGGTGCTCGGCTTCGTCATTCCCGGCGTCGGCGAGCTCAGCGGCACGGCGCGCAAGGCCTTGCTCGGCGAGGTGCGCGCGGGCTTCGGCGATTGCGGACTGGACTTGCTCGACGTCGCGCGGCTGAAGACGAATGCGGAGTTCGCGCCGCTGGCCGCGCAGATTGAAGCGAAGCTGAACGTCCAGCCCTCCGATCTGCTCACCGTTGTCACGCCGAAGCTGGGCACGCCCGCGATGTGGAACTACGATCCGCAGTGGATCTGGAAGCGTGTGGGCCAGCTCCGCCTGCAACTCGGTGCGAAGTTTGCCGACAAGCATGGCCGCTTTGTGCAAACAGGCACCGAAAACGATTACAAATTCACCTGGGTCACCGACTTCCCCATGTACGAGTGGAACGAGGAGACCAAGACCTGGGACGCGGCGCACCATCCCTTCACCTCGCCGCACGAGGACGACATCAAGGCCGGCCGCCTGACCAGCGACAAGGGCGCAGTGCGCGCGCTGGCATACGACATTGTGCTGAACGGAACCGAGCTTGGGTCGGGATCGATCCGTATCCATCGGCAGGACGTGCAGGCGGAGATCTTCCGTTCGCTGGGCATGAGCGACGCAGAGGCCAAGGCGCGCTTCGGCTTCTTCCTGGACGCGCTGGAGTACGGTACGCCTCCGCACGGCGGCATCGCGCTGGGCCTGGACCGCATCGTCATGATCCTCGCCGGCGCCACCAGCTTGCGCGAGGTCATCGCCTTCCCCAAAACCGCCAAGGCCATCGACCTGATGTGCGACTCACCCTCGCCCGTCAGCGACCAGCAACTGCGCGAGCTGCACCTGCGCGTTGCCACGCGGAGCTAAGCGGCAAGCCTACCGCACGATTTGGAACGTCCGCCGCCAGCGGGTATCGGTAACGAAGTGGGTGACGTGACGCCAGAAAATGCTGGCCTGCTCTCCAAGCGCGGGCTCGCCGTTCTCTTCAGGCGTAACGATGGACCAATAGATAAATAGCGGGCGCCCGATGAGGTTCTCGCGCCGCACAAATCCCCAGTAGCGGCTGTCGAGCGAGTTGGTGCGGTTGTCGCCCATCATGAAGTAGCTGTCAGGTGGGACGATGAGGTCGTCGCCGTCAATGTGCTGCGGCAGCTCAAGACTCCACCGAGCGGTGACGCCGGGTACATTCCTGGGCGGAATCAGCGGGAAGTCGTCGCGGTACGGCTGGTAGTTGGCGGCGGTCGGCATGGCGGCATAGGGCTCGTGCTGCGCGACTCCGTTGACGTAGAGCACGCCGCCGCGCAGGTGGATGCGGTCGCCGGGGATGCCGACGACGCGCTTGACCAGGGTATCTTCGCTGCCGTCGGATTCGAGAATGGGCTTATAGAAGACGACCGGCTCGCCGCGGCGAAGCTCGTGGTAGGGCACAATCCGCGACAGGATGTGGTCGTGGGGTGAAGCGGGCGCGAGGCTGACCTGGTCGACGATGTCGTGGTCGCCCACCAGGATGGTGCTGGCCATGGACGCCGAGGGGATAAGGAAGTTCTGCGCGATGAAGGCGTACACAAACAGAACGCTGATTGCCGTGACGCAGAGCGAGGCGAAGGATTGGAGGCCGGTCTCGGGTTGCGGGTCGGCTGCTGATTCGGGCTTCTTCATCGGGCCTCCGGGCTGACAACTGACAACTAACAACTAACAACTGCTTCTAATTCATCCAGCGCTTGTCGTTGGGATCTTTGTGTTCGTCGGGGTCGACGTAGCGGCCTTCTTTGTCGAACTGGACTTTGCGGCCCTGCTTGCCCATGTAGACCTCGAACTTGCGCGCCGCCCGTCGGCGCTTGGCCCGGTAGTAGGCGTTGCGCATGCCGTAGAACCGCTCGCTGAAGCCGAAGCCAAGCCCGCGTGTGGGGGCGTAGCGGACGTAAAGGAAAGCGCAGAAACCCGCGCAGAGATGCAGCAGTGCGCCAAAGGCGTTCGCGTACCGCAGCAGGACGGCGAGGTCGATGAGGATGTAGATCGCGATGAGGTACTTGATGCGAACCCGGACCAGAAACCAGAGGAAGATCTCAAGGTCGCCCATGCGCATCGCCAGCGCGACCATAACTCCGAAGATGGCCGACCCCGCACCGGCGGCGACGGAGTCCGGACGCAGGCCCAGGACATGGGTGAACGAACCAGCCGCAGCCAGTGCCGCGCCGCCAATGAACGAGGTGACGTAAACTTCGCGCAGGTAGCGGCTGCCGTAGGTGCCCTCCAGGATGGAGCCGAACATCCAGACCATGAACATCGAGATCAGGAAATTGAGAATGCCGAGGTTGATAAAGGAATAGGTGGCGATCTGCCAGGGCTGCCAGGGCCAGCTAACCAGCGACGCCGGCTGGAGCGACAGGTGGTCGATCAGCACCTGAGCGAACTCCGGCAGGACCAGGCCCAGCACGGCGATGGCAAAGTAAACGCCAACATTGATGATGATAAGTTGGCGCACGGTTCCTTCGAACGGCGGGAGGGTCAACGTAGTTGGACCGGAGCGCGGCATGGATGCTTCTTCATTTCACCACACTTGCGTGGACTGGCGAAGCGCGGCTCTTTGGGCAATTGCAAGTCCATCCAGTAGGACGGAGGACGGCAGGTTGGGAGAATTGATCTGATAATTGATCCTTGACGTAGCGCGCGAAGCCTACTCATACTATCGGTGGCGGGTGTGCCGTTGCGTTTCCCTTGGGCATCTGTGCCGGTCCGACCCCGGGGAGGGTGGCGCAGTGTGACCTGTGGGGCATCCCAGAGGCCGAATTCAACGTCTTTGAGTTCCGGAGGCTCCAATCATGGCTCTTGTTTGTCCCGAATGCGATAACCCCATCACCGTCGACGCCGATGAAGTGGAAGAGGGCGAGACCGTGCAATGCGAGGAATGCGGGATGGAGTTGGAGGTGGTCTCCACCGATCCGCTGGAACTCGCTCCCATGGACGACACTGGTTACGACGACGAGGAAGACGCGCACGCACTCGAAGAGGACGACGAGTAGCAGACCGGCGGCCGCCATTGAGCGAAAACCCTGCCCGCTGACCCCTGTTGCCCCGGCAAGTCGCTTTTGCTCCGATGGGGTCGGTATAGTTGGAGATATGGTTCGATCTACTGGTTCTGGAAAACTGCTCGGGCAGATCGCCCGCGGCCTGGCCCGCGATTTTGCCCGCAGTTTGGCTGTCGCTGGCCTCGCATGTTGTGTGGGCGCCGCGTCCCTGGGCGTGCCCGCGCCGCTGCTGATGGCGCAGACGCAGACTGACCGCGTGGTGCAGGGTAAGGTGGTGGACAAGTCCGACGCGGGAGTGAAGGGCGCCACGGTGTTCCTGAAGGATGGCCACACGCTGGCGGTAAAGAGCTACATCGCGTCCGACGACGGCTCCTTCCGCTTCGGCCAGCTCGCGCAGAACACCGACTACCAGCTCTGGGCGGAGAGCAGCGGCAAGAAGAGCGCGGTCAAGAATATCAGTTCGTTCGACACGCGCAACCAGATCAACATCGATCTGAAGATCGACAAATAGAGTTGCAAGTTGTCAGTTATCGATGCGGTCGCCGTGGCTGGGTGGCTGGCTGGTGACCAGGAACCGCACGGGAGCAGCGCTGCGATTGACGGCCTCATGCACTTCGCCGGGAGCAATCTCCAGGCCCTCGTGCGGGTGCAGCGTGTGGGGCTGGCGCTCTACGATAAGCGTGAGTTCGCCCGCCAGCACAAAGAAGAATTGGCGCGCGTGGACGTGATGGTGCGGCGTCTCGCGGGCCCCTGGGGGCATCTGCTCCTCAACGACGTTGAAGCCGGGCGTCCGCACCAGGTACCAGGCATCACAGTCCGTCTTAGTGGGGCCACCCCAGGTGTAGTGCTCGGCGTTGGCGGTGCTGATCTTGAGGGCGGGCATGGCCGATTTTAGCAAGCGCGACGGATATAGCTAGTGCCGCGCGGCCGGGCTGGCCTGAGCCGCGCCGCCGGGTCGCTGCAGGTTGGCGGCCAGCAGCAGCAGAAGCGCGATATAGAGCATGCTGAGGTTGCGCATCTCGCCGGGATTGCAGAAGACCAGGTAGAGCGGAAGATTGATGGCCGCCGCGATGCGCGCATGTTGCTGCAGGGCGGGCGCCAGATGCTTCCAGCCGCGGATGGCGGTCCACACCAGCAGCGCGATGGGAAGCAGGGTGAAGGCGCACAACATGCGCACGCCGTAGGTCTCCTCCGCAGCGAAGAACAGGTTGCGCAGATTGAACAAGAAGTGGAGCTGGCCCAGCCACGACCAGCCTTGATCGCCGCCGGGATTGTGCGCGAAGCGCAGACGGATGGGGATAAGGACCGCCAGCGAGACGGTGCAGAGCGCGACCGTGCGGAGTGCGGCTGCGAGCGCCGGCACGTTGCGCCGCAGCAGCGGGTAAAGAGTGAGGATGAAAAGCAGGAAGGTCTCCTTGTTCCAGGTCCCGAGGGCGGTGATGGGAATGAGCCACCACCAGCGGAGACGGAGAGCCGCCCATACCGCGAGCGCGAAGAAGGCCAGCTCTGAGTAGTCGTAGAAGAAGCCGCCGCCGGCCATGAGATAGGGCACCAGCAGAATCAAGATGACGGGAGCGAATGACGCGCTGGGAGAGGGGACGTCCAGCGCCGCGCACACCAGGTACATTGCGTAGACGGCGAGCAGGGCGAAGAGGAAGGTCTCAGCGTAAAGCGCGAGGTAGCGGAAGGAGTATTGCGGGTTGCTCGCGGTGGGCGATGCGGAGATGGCGTAGAGCAGCTTGTCGTCGTCGCTGGCCTGCCGGTTGTCGAGCGACGTCTTCAAGGCCTGAGGCACGGTGCGGTCGAGCCAGTTTGCCGTGGCCGGCAGCAGCCTGCGGTAGACGGACGGACGGTGGGCCGTGCCGTCGAGCATGGTTTCGATGCTGGCGTAGCTGTCATCGCCGGGCACGTCGGCTTCGGCAAAGTGCCACTTCTGGTAATAGCCGCTGAAGGAGGCCGAGGCGGCTATGAAGAACAGCACCAGGCGGCAGATGCGGGAGTACAGCTTCGAGCGCCACGCCTTCCGCGATGCGGGGGCCGGCGGCGCGGGTGGACCGGCCGGGATTTCGACCGTCACCCGCATAGTGAAAAGGTAGCACAGCGAGCCGGGCCCACTGTGCTGCTACTCCACCGCAGCGCCTTTGCGCGGCCGGCGGTTGGCCTGCAGGATGCGCTTGCGCATGCGCAGCGACTTCGGCGTCACCTCCACCAGTTCATCTTCGGCGATGAACTCGATCGACTGCTCCAGCGTGAGGTTGCGGTAGGGCACCAGGCGCACCGCCTCATCCGATCCCGACGCGCGCATGTTGGACATCTTCTTCTCGCGCACGCAGTTCACGTCCAGGTCGTTGTCGCGCGAGTGCTCGCCGATGATCATGCCTTCGTACACCTCGATGCCGTCGGGGACGAACAGCGTGCCACGATCTTGCAGCCCCTCAAGCGCATACGCGGTGGTCGTCCCCAGGCGGTCGGAGATCAGCGCGCCCGAAACTCGCTGCGGAATCTCGCCCTGGTAGTCGATGTAGCCGTCCAGAATCGCGTTCATCACAATCGTGCCGCGCGTCTCCGTCAGCATTTCAGACCGCAGCCCGATCAGTCCGCGGCTGGGAATCCGGAACTCCATGCGCACGCGACCCGACCCGTGATTGGTCATCTTGGTCATCTCGCCCTTGCGCGGGCCCAGCCGCTCGATTACGGTGCCGACGAAGTTTTCCGGAATGTCGATCATCAACTGCTCGACCGGCTCCATCAGTTGCCCGTCGATCCGCTTGGTGACAATCTCCGGCCGCGACACCATCATCTCGAAGCCTTCGCGCCGCATCATCTCAATCAGGATCGCGAGCTGCAGTTCGCCGCGGCCCAGCACCTTGAAAGAGTCGGGCGAGCCAGTCTCGTGCATCTTCAGCGACACATTCGTCAGCAACTCCTTGTCCAGCCGGTCGCGCAGGTTGCGCGAGGTCACCCACCTGCCCTCGCGCCCGGCGAACGGCGAGTTGTTGACGTTGAACTGGATCGCAATGGTCGGCTCGTCGATGGTGATGCCGGGCAGCGGCTGCGGGTTCTCCACATCGCAGAAGCTCTCGCCGATGGTGATGCCCGGGATGCCCGCGATGGCTACGATGTCGCCACTCTGCGTCTCCTCGATGTCGGTGCGCTTCAGGCCGGAGAAGCTGAACAGCTTGGTGATCTTGTGTTTCGAGAATGTCCCGTCCACGCGCGCGACGTTGTACTCCTGGCCGGTGCGCATGGTGCCGTTGAAGACGCGCCCGATGGCCAGCCGACCGAGGTAGTCGGAGTAGTCCAGGTTGGTCACCAGGATCTGCACCGGGCCCTCGGGATCGCCGGTGGCAACCGGAATGGTCTGGATGATCTGCTCGAACAGCGGCTGCAGGTCGACGCCGGGCGTGGCCAGGTCCTTGGTCGCGGTGCCGAGCTTGCCGTTGGTGTAGAGCACCGGGAAGTCCAGCATGTCCTCGTCCGCGTCCAGGTCGATGAACAGGTCGTACACCTCGTTCAGCACCTCCTGCGGGCGCGCGTCCGGGCGGTCGATCTTGTTGATCACCACCATCGGCGTCAGCTTGGCTTCCAGCGCCTTCGACAGCACGTAGCGGGTCTGCGGCAGCGGGCCTTCGCTGGCGTCGACCAGCAGGACCACTCCGTCGACCATTTTGAGGGCGCGCTCCACCTCGCCGCCAAAGTCCGCGTGGCCCGGTGTGTCCACGATGTTGATCTTGTTGTCGTGGTAATAGAGCGCCGTGTTCTTGGCCATGATGGTGATGCCGCGCTCGCGCTCCAGGTCGTTCGAGTCCATCACCCGTTCCGCGACTGCCTCGTTCGCGCGGAACGTCCCGCTCTGGCGCAGCATCGCGTCCACCAGCGTGGTCTTGCCGTGGTCGACGTGCGCGATGATGGCAATGTTGTAAATCGGCTTCTGGGCGAGCTTGACAGCGGGCTTGGGGGCGGCGTCTGTGGTGGACTCGACATTCGGAATGGTCTGGGGGCTGCTCACTGCGTTGGGTTTTCCTGTCTGGGCGCCTTACCTCCCTGCCGACAATCGACGATCCTGGCTGGGGCCCGCATTCCGTCCCAGCCGATAGAGGCTCGTCCGGGAACCGTAGGAGAAATGCGGAAAGGCGAAAATGAGGTTCCTATCTAGTTTACCGCACCCGCAGCGCCCCACGCCGGAGCGAACACGAATCGCAGCCTGCGCCCCCTGCTCGACAGGAATCGACACTGCCGCGACGCCGCCTTGCGGCAGCGGAGGGGAGGCACGCTGACCAAGAGCGGGTCAGCCGGCGGGCGGATAGTTCGGCGGATAGTTCGGCGGGGCAGCGACGACCGAAGACAACGGGACCACCTTCCACTGGCCGAACGCGAGAATGCACAGCACGATCAGGCCTCCGACGCCCGGAATCAGCAGCAGGAACGCCATCGCGCCGGGCATGCCGGCCTTGGAGAAAATGCGCCAGAACAGGAAGATGACGAAGGCCAAACAGGCAAAGACGAAGATCAGGAAGATGCCGCCCATACCGGCCATAAGGGCGCCAAAGTTCTGTGCTTGCTGCGTATCCATAATTGCCTCCAAACTTTACAGCTAATGTAATGGAGATGGGTTTTGGAAGCCAGCTTTTATCTGCAAGGGGCATATCGAGGCCCAGTCAACTCCGAGTTGCCAGCAGACGCAAATGCGGAGTATCACTGGGAAGTGGCAGCTGTAGTGTCCGCGTGCGCTACGGGAGAAGTCCGGTGAAAGCGATGCGATCCTTCAGTGTTGCAACCCTTGTCGCGGCCCTCAGCTTTCCCATCGCAGTGTGTGTGGCGCAGAGCGCCCCAGCCAACACCAGCACCCCAGCCGATTCCGATGCCCGCACCACCGCACCCCTCTCGGCCCAGTCGCTTGCCCTCATCGAGCGCTACATGACCTCCGTCCCGGCCGAGCTGACCAGCCGGCTCGACAGCAGCAACGCCGCCGCAGGCCAGCAGGTAACCGCCAGGACGCTGGAGCCGGCGAAGCTCGCCGACGGCACCGTGCTGCCCCGGGGAACCAGGCTGGCCGGCCACGTCACCCGGGCGCAGGCGCACACCCAGGACCAGCCCTACGCCATGCTCGCCATCAGCTTTGATCGCGCCGAACTCAAGGACGGCCAAAGCGTCGCGCTGCGCAGCGAACTCCGCATGGTGACTCCGCCGGCCAGCACTGCCGCTACCGCGTCCGTCCCCATGATGGCCGACGAACAGGCCGGCACGGTGGGCGCAGACACATCCGCGGGCGGCGGCAGGGGTTCTGGCGGAGCCCGCGGCGGGGCGGGTTCTGGCGGCGGCCTGTCTGCAGGGCCCATGCGCCCGGTTGGGCAGACGGCCGGAACCACGCTCGGCGGCGCCACTGCGGATGGGCGCTCCCCGGCGGAAGTGGCTGCAGACACACCCGGCGGCGTGGTCCCGCAGGCTGGCGAAACCGTCTCCGCGGCCCCGCGTGCGACCGGGTTGCCCGGCGTGGTGCTCTCCACCGCCGGCGCCGCGGATACTTCCGGGACCCTGATGGCGTCCGGGAGAAACATCTCGCTCGACACCGGCTCCCGAATCACCCTGGGCCTGATTACGCGCTAGAGTTACGCGCTAAAGCGACGCGCCCGCCAACTTCCGCAACTTAAAACACGAACGCGGCGCACGTACGTGGGCGCCGCGTCCATGTTCGTTCGTAGTACAGTACATCAACTGCCAACTGCATACATCAGTACATCTACTGCTACTTGCATTCAGTCGAACTACTGCTTTACTGCATTCATCAGTACTGCTCTTCTACTGCCTGGTGCATTCATCAGTACGTCTACTGCAACTGCATTCATCAGTACATCTACTGCGTGCTGCATTCAACATCTACTGCGTACTGCATTCATCGGTACATCTACTACAACTCCCGAGGCTAAGGGACTGGGCATCGTCACCAGAACCGTCGCCACCCGGGGTCTTGGATCAGCCGTGAGCATTGGCCCTGCCCACGGACTGTCTAGAAACATATTGCCAGCAGTCTCCGGAATCCTTATGTGACCGCTATCACACATGTTTGGTCTTTTTTAGGAGGTCCATCAGCATGCTTAGTTATTGATTTTACGTAGCTTAAGCAAACTTATACCGCCCCAGCACCACTATCGGGCAACCTGATAGGGCGCCTTCGCGGCCAATCTAAGCGCTGGCTGCGGTATTTCGGGGCCAGTGCGAAAAACCGAACGCGGCGTTATTGGCCCTTGGTACGTTCATCGACTGCGTCGTGCGTCAGCGCATCTACTGTTTCCTGCTTGCATCAGTACGGGCGGCTGCTTGCTGCATTCATCAGTACACTCACTGCCTCTTGCATTCCTCGGTACAAGGGACCTTGCGGAGCGTGCGAGTCTCCCGATAATGATCCGGGGCTCCTCTGCAAAGGGTAATATCGGCTGGTGCGCGTGGGTTGTTCAGCACCTAGCTGATGAAAATAGAATGCCAGCATTCGGCAAAGTTCGCTGTGACGGCAGTCACTCAACTTCTGCCGAAAATCGCCGATAAGTTCCAGCCCCCCTTACTTTGCCGTCTCCAGCACTACCACAGAGGCAATCGGATCGGGCGCCTGCGCCGGAAGACTGATGCGGACGTCACCGCCGCCGTACGGGAATCCGTTGTGGTCGACTCCCACAGGTAGAGGAGTACGGGCCGGATCGGCCAGTAGATAGGCTTTCGTTATCGTACGCGGCTGGCGAGGGAGGTCGAAGTAACCGCTGGCCGGCCAGGCAAAGATCTCGATGTAGATCTTGTCCGGCCGCGTGGTCGAGCGCCAGCTCCACGCAGGCACCCACTTCGCCTTGCCATTGCGGTCTTTCTCGGTGGGTGAGAAGGCGCCCGCCTCCGCACCGAACAGCGTCGGCTGCGTCCCGTAGATCGCCTCGCCGTTCACTCGCAGCCACGCACCCATCGCCTGCAGCCGCTCCACCTCGGGCGCGGGCACCATGCCGTGCGAGTCAGGACCGATGTTCAGCAGATAGTTGCCGCCCTTGCTGGCAATGTCGATCAGATTCCGCAGCAGCGTCTCCGTCGACTTGAAGTTGGTGTCGTACGATTTGTAGCCCCAGGTGTCGTTGATGGTCATGCACGACTCCCAGTCGCGCCCGGGAAAGCCCTGCGCGGGAATCGTCTGCTCCGGCGTCTCAGTGTCGCCCTTGTAGCCGCCGCCCAGGCGGTTGTTCCAGATCAGGTTCGGGTGCTGGTTTAGCAGCGTAACGATCTCGCCTGCCAGCTCCGGTGTCATGCCCTTGGTAGGCGTGTCGAACCAGATAACCGCCGGTTGGTAGTTGGCCAGCAGCTCCTTAATCTGCGGAATCGCCTTGCTGTGCAGATAATTCGCAAAGTCGCCGTCCTGCGCTTTGTCCCAGTGGTAGGTGGGCGGCTGGTGATCGGTGCCGCGGCCCTGTAGAGCGGCGCCGCCCGGCGCCGTCCAGTCCTGGTCCTGCGAGTAGTAGAAGCCCAGCTTGATTCCCTGCTTGCGCGCCTCCGCTGCCAACTCCTTCAGCGGGTCGCGATGAAACGGCGTGGCCGCAACAATGTTAAACGCATTCGCCTTGGAGTCGAACATCGCAAACCCATCATGATGCTTCGCCGTGATGACGATGTACTTCATGCCGGCGGATTTGGCCAGCGCGACGATGTCGTGCGCGCTGAAGCCGGTGGGATTGAACTCGGGCGCCAACGCCTTGTACTGCGCTACCGGGATGGAAGCACCGTTCATGATCCACTCGCCCAGGCCCGGCACCTGCTTGCCGTCCCACGTGCCCGCCGGCACCGAATACAGCCCCCAGTGAATGAACATCCCAAACCGCGCCTCGCGCCACCACGCCATGCGCGCGTCTTTCTCGGCCGGCGTCTCCGTATCCTGAATCGACGGGATGGGATGCGCGACGGGCGCGGCGGCGGGAGGATTTTGCGCATGGAGGAATGGGACAGCAATGAGCATGGCGGCGATGGCGAGGAAGGTTGTCGGCTTCATGGGAGTACTCCCCTGTGGAATAGCGGCACAAGAATTGTATGCGGAATCGCCGCAGCCGGTCGAAGCGGCGCGGAGCTATAATCTGGCGCAGTAGGAGGAAACCTATGCGGGTTCTGAGTCTTCTGGCTATGCCGCTGCTGGCTTTGATCGGGATTGCTCCGGCAGTCGCGCAATCCAGTGGGGCGCAATCCGCGCCATCGCAGGCTCACACACCTCTGGTTTTGCCATCGCCCTTCTCCCGGCAACCCCTGCCGGGCGACCACCGTTTTTCATTCGACCCCGGCGCCGGCGTGTCTCTGTCGAAGCCGCGCGGCACCGGCTTCAACCAAACGATTCCGCCTTTGCACCTGCATCGCTACAATCAGTTCGCGTTAGGGTTCGACTCCGACATCCTTTTCCAGTTGGCACCGTTGCGAATGCCGCAAGCCGTGATCATGGCACATAATGACGTGTGTTATACGGTCCGCGAATACACCTTCACCCGCGACCATCCCGACTCCGATGCAACCAGCATGAAGGATTATTCCGCGTGCCGCCCTGCCAGTAACTTCCACCTGAAGGGTGCTGCGCCGGCATCGCCGCGCTGAACGCTACCACAGCCCCCACGCCCGGCTGATGTAGTCCGACAACGTCATCGTAATCAGCACGAGAAACGTGAAGAATCCCGCGCCCACCGTCATCTTGATCAGGTTCGACTGATACTTCACGTGCATGAAGAACAGGATCACGATCACCGCCTTGGTGCATGCAATCGCCAGCGCGATGATCGGGTTGAAGATGCCGAAGTTCTGGTCCGCGGCCAGCACCGTCAGCAGCGTGCCCAGCAGCAGCGAGCCATAGACCATGGCATACACCGTCGGCGGGACCACGTGGTGCGTTCCGTGCTCCGGGTTGGTGACGTTCGCGGGATCGTGAATGTTCTGCTCGTGTTCGGTCATGCTCATTGACTCCTGGTACTGACAACTGAGAACTGACAACTGCCCTTAATGCGCCAGCGGGTGACGGTTGATCAAATACAGCAGCGGGAACAGGAACAGCCAAACAATATCCACGAAGTGCCAGTACAGCCCGAAGTTCTCAATCGGCGCCACGTACCCCGCGCTGAAATCCCCTCGCTGCGCCCGCCCGATCAGCCAGAACAGCAGTCCGATGCCGATGATCATGTGCAGCGCGTGCATGCCCGTCATCGCAAAGTAAAGGAAGAAGAATATCTGCGTATGCTGCGCCACGTCCGGCGGCAGCGGATTCTGGCTGGGCTTGCCGGTCTTCGCATCGATCGGCGGGTTGATGAACTCCGACACGTCGAAACTGGCGCCTGGAATGTGGTGCTTCTCCCACTTTTCCTTGTACTCGACATACTTGATGCCGATAAACGCGATGCCGAACAAAGTGGTGAAGACCAGCGTCCACACCAGCATCTGCTTCTTGCGCACCTCCGCAGCCCACACCGCCAGCGCCATAAAGAAGCCTGAGGTAATCAAGATGGCCGTATTTGCGCCGCCCAGCGGTACGCTCAGTTGATTCGACGCTGCCACAAACGCGTCGTAGTACCAGTTGCGGTACAGCAGGTACGCGAAAAACAGTCCGCCGAAGAACATGATTTCCGTCAGCAGGAACAGCCACATGCCGAAGCTGCCCGCCTCGCGCTGCTGCTGCTCCGTCTCGAAGTGGTGACGGTGCTGCGGCACATACACGTGCTCATGCGCCTCGTGCTCCATCACCGTTTCGCTGGTTGCTGTGGCGTTATCCAACGGTCGTCACCTCTGGTTTCGTCTTGTGCTCCAGCCAATCGTAGTCGTAGGCTTCGTGGTCCATGATCGGGATCTCGGTAAAATTCTCAGTCAGCGGCGGCGACTGGATCTGCCACTCCAGCCCGGTAGCCTGCCACGGATTGTCACCCGCCACCGGCCCATACTTCAACGACCACGCCAGGTACAGGATGGGCAGCATGTAGCCGATGCCCAGCACGGTGGCGCCCGCCGTCGAGAGTACGTTCAGGATTTGAAACTCCGGCGGATACGCATGATAGCGCCGCGGCATGCCCAGGTAGCCCAGAATGAATTGCGGCAGGAAGGTCAGGTTGAACCCGATAAACGTGATCACCGCGGCCATCTTCGAGAGCGTCTCCGGATACATCCGTCCCGTCATCTTCGGCCACCAGAAGTGCACGCCCGCGAGGAACGCCATCAGCATTCCACCCACCATCACGAAGTGGAAGTGGGCCACGATAAAGTAGGTCTCGGTCAGGTGGATGTCCATGCCCAGCGAGCCCAGATACACGCCCGTCAGCCCGCCGATGGTGAACAGCCCCATAAATCCAAACGCGTACAGCATCGGCGTCTCAAACGTGATCGACCCCTGCTGCAGCGTGAACGACCAGTTGAAGATCTTGATCGCCGAAGGCACCGCAACCAGCATCGTCAGCAGGCTGAACACCAGCGCCGAGTAGTTCGACACCCCCATGATGAACATGTGGTGCTCCCACACAAAGAAGCCGAACAGCGCAATCGCCACCGAACTGAACGCCACCGCCGTATAGCCGAACACGCGCTTGCGGCTGAATGTGCTGATCACCTCGGAGATCACGCCCATGCCGGGCAGAATCATGATGTAGACCGCGGGGTGCGAGTAGAACCAGAACAGGTGCTGGAACAGCAGCGGATCGCCGCCCTTGGTCGGATCGAAGACGCCGATGCCAAACAGCCGCTCCAGCATTACCAGCACGATCGCGATGGCCAGCACCGGCGTGCCCAGCACCATCAGGATCGACGCCGCGTAGTGCGACCACACGAACAGCGGCATGCGGAACCACGTCATGCCCGGGCAGCGCATGCGGTGGATGGTCACGATAAAGTTCAGCCCGGTAAAGATGGAGCTGAACCCGGCGACGAAGACGGCCAGCCCGGTGGTGACCACATGCGTGTTCAGATAATGGGTCGACAGCGGCGTGGTAAAAGTCCAGCCGGTATCGACGCCTCCAAGCACCATGGTCGTCAGCACCATGATGCCGCCGACGACATACAGGTACCAGCTCAGCAGGTTGATCTTGGGGAAGGCCAGGTCGCGCGCGCCCAGCATGATCGGCATCAGAAAGTTGCCCAGCGTCGCCGGCACGCTCGGCACCAGGAACAGAAACACCATGATCACGCCGTGCATGGTGAAGAACTTGTTGTAGGTGTCCGACGCCACCAGGTCCGGCTGCGGCGTCAGCAGTTCCAGCCGGATCAGCCCCGCGAACGCGCCGCCGATAAAGAAGAACACCGTAATCGAGATCAGATACAGCATCGCGATCCGCTTGTGGTCGCCGGTCAGCAGCCAGCTCAGCAGCCCGTCTTCCGCGGTGATGAAGTTCTTCTTCGGCACCCGCGCTGTGCTCTGATCGGGCAGGCGCAGAATGGTGTTGTCTGGTTCGCTCATGGTTTCACCGCCCCTGACGCCGGGTGGGCGGCCTGGTCCGCCTCCGAAGTCGTCAACGTCTGCTGCACCCGATAGTTGCTATCGAGCGTCTTCAGGTACTCCACCAGATCAATCAGACCGTCTTCGCTGATCTGGCCTTGATACGTCGGCATGATGGGCGCGTAGCCCGCTGTAACGTGCTCGGACGGGTTCAATATCGCGTCCCGCAGATACGCGTCGTTCACCTGCACCTGCGAGCCGTTGGTCAACTGCAGCGTCGATCCGTACACGCCCGCCAGGCTCGGCCCGCGCGCCGCGGCGTTGCCGGAGTGGCACGCATTGCAGCCCATGCTGGCAAACAGCCGCTCGCCGTTCTGCGCCAGCGACATGCCGCTGGTCGACTCCTCGGTCCACTTTTTGTAGTCGTCCGGCGATAGCACCGTAATCGTCCCGATCATCTGCGAGTGGTTGGTCCCGCAGTACTGCGTGCAGAACAGGTGATACTCGCCGGGAGTCGTCGCCTCGAACCACACCGTCGAGTAGCGCCCCGGAATCACCTCGCGCTTGATCCGGAACGCCGGAATCGAGAAGCTGTGGAAGACGTCCTGCGAGATCATCGTCAACTGGATGGGCTGGCCGGTGGGCACGTGCAGCGCGTTGATCTCGTGCTGCCCGCCCGGATGCTCCGCCTTCCACATCCACTGCTTGCCCACAATGTAGACGTTCATGGAGTTGACCGGCGGATTGTAGATGCGGAAGTACAACAGCGCGCCCCACACAAATGCCACCAGAAAAATCCCCAGCGGAATAATCGTCCAGGTCGCTTCCAGCAGCGTCGAGCCCTCGATCTGCGTGGCCACCGGATGCACGCTCCTGCGGTAGCGCAGCGAGAATGTCGTGACGATCGCGCCCACCAGCACCACGCCGGTCACCGTCATCCCCAGCAGGAAGAAGTACAGCGAGTCCATCCACGGCGCAACCGTCGACGCCTCCGGCGGAAACAGCGCGGAGTTCGTCAGCCACTTAATCAGAAATTGCCATAAGACCGGACTAATTCCCATCGTTACCCTTTGTCTTTCTCATCCGTTCGCCAGTCGAGAGGCGGGTGGTCGCGGCCAAGCCGCAGGTCTCTGCGAAACATCAGGAACATGAAACTCCCCAGGCTCACTACGGTCATCATTCCGCCCACCTGCACTACCCGCGCGACGATCAGCGAGTGCCTGTTGGTCTGCGGGTCGTAGTGGTAGCAGTAAGTCAGAATGTTCGCCACCGGCGAGCCGATCTTGTTGCCCGAGGCCTCAACCAGGCCCAGCAGAATGTCTTTCGGCGAGTACTCCACGCCCAGGTAGTACTGCGCCAGGTGGCCGTCGGTGGTGGCAATCTCAATCGCACTCGCGTGCGCGTACTGGTCCAGCTTGCCGTCCGGCCCGGGCACGCGTATGTAACCAAATCCGGTCGCTCTTGAAACCGCGTCGATCGCCCCCTGCTGCCCGGTCAGGAAGTGCCACCCGTTCGCCGTCTCCGGCCGTCCATACCGCTTCACGTAGAAGGCCTTCTTGCGCGCGGCCAGTTGCGGCGTCTCCGTCGGATCGATGCTGATGATCACGATCTCGAAGTCCTTGCCCGGCGTCAGCCTCACCATCTCCAGCGCGCTCGCCAGCCCGTCCATCTCCTCCGAGCACAGCATCGGGCAGTTGTAGTACACCAGCGACAGGATCGCCGGCCGCTTGCCGAAGTAGTCGCCCAGCCGCACCGTCTTGCCGGTGTCGTCCACAAACTGCGCGTCCAGCGGAAGCATCTGGTTCAGGTGCTGTTCCACGCCAACCCGCTGCAACACCGTGGGCAGTTGGTTGCCGCTGTTCGGGCCCTCGTCCTTGTCGCCGTAGCTCGACACCTGCGCCGCGGCAAACCCGCACAGCAGCGCGCCGATCGCGCCCGCCGCCATCGTCCTTGCCAATGCCCGCCGAATTGTCCGCCACTTCCTCATCTTTGCCGCCGCTTCCTTTTATTGCCCGTCATTCTGACTCAAAGCCCTTTAGGTCGTCATTCTGGCGAAGCCAGAATCTCCGTATTTTCTTTTCCTCGAACCTCGAACCTTGCACCTCGAACCTGTCCCGCCTCACTTCGGGGGAATCGCCTCTGCCGCAACCGCCTTGCCGTAGTTCATCTTCTGTTCGCGTGCCTCAATCGTCGTCAGCTCATAGCCCGTCCGCGCAAAGCCATCCGTCAGCGGCGTCTTGATCTCCGGCGCCGCCGCATGCGCCACATTATCCGGCGTGGCCGCAGTCTGGCTCTCCACCGGCAGGCCGCGCTGCGCTGGATTCTGCGCAATCAGCTCCATCGCGCGTTCAATCGGAATGCGAATTGTCCCCGGCTGTCCGTCGACCAGACTGTAGTGCTCCAGCAGCAGGTCTTCGCGCGCATGCAGATCGGCGGTAGCCTGGTTGCCGTCGTCCACGTCCAGTCGCGGTTCGGGAAATGGGTCGACCATCTGCTTCAACTGTTGCTGCTGCATCTCCGGATTGCTGGCCAGGTCCTTGCCTTTGCCCAGCGGGACCGCGCCCGCTGCAATCGTCCACTTCGTCGCCGGGCCATCCTCCTTCACCCACAGGTTGTTGATCACCTTGCCCATGCCGTAGCAGAAGAAGAAAAAGATAATGACGGTGCCGAACAGGCCCGCCAGGAACACGGCGATTCCGCGAACGTTGACGTCTTCGACCTCGTATCCCGGGTGCTCCGCATCCACCGGCGGCGAGTAGTCGGCCGGCTGGATATTGTCCTTGTCCATATCGTGGCCGTCAGTGTGCATGTTCCGCCTCCAGCATTTCTTCCAGATGTGGATCGTTGACCACCACCAGAGGCCGCGCCATCAACTGCGTCATGTAGTAGGCCGCCCATATCGCCAGCATCGTGGCGGGCACCGTAACGTACGCCAGGATGCTCAGCGGCTCGCCCACCAGGTTCCCTGCCGCGCCCTTGAAGTTCGGCTCGATCAGCCAGAACATATCGATCAGCCGCGCGAAGATCATCCAGCAGGTCAGCCAGATCATCTTGTTCTTGTTCCGCTTCAGGTCCCTCGACAGCAGCAGAACAAACGGAATCAGCCAGTGCGCGATAAAGTCCGCCGAGCAGACCACCCACCATCCGCCGTGGATGCGGTTCAGATACCACGGCAGCTCATCCGGAATATTCCCCGACCAGATGATCAGGAACTCCGCAAAGCACAGGTAGATGTTCAGCATCGTGAACGCAAACGCCAGCTTGCCCAGGTCGTGCTGCTCGGTGGTGCGCAGCAGCGTCTTCATGGGCTCGTAGCGCGACAGCAGGATCACGCTCAGGATGCCCAGCGCCAGCACCGCGTAGCCTTGCGCCACCAGGAATTGCAGCCCCCAGATGGATGAGTACCAGGTCACGTCCAGCGCCTTGATCCACACAATTGCGCCCATCGTCATCAGGATGACGTAGACCAAAATCCCCGGCCCGCTCAGGTTCTCGAAGCGGATCCGCCATCGTTCGTAGCTCGGCGCCGTGCCCCGCTCGGGATCGGCGTCGCTCGCTACCGACCACTTGTTCAGAAAATACATCATCAGCAGCAGCACGCCGAAGATGATGCAGCTCTCCACCACCAGCGCGTGCGGGTTCAGCATCGGCCGCTTGAAATTCGCGGTCAGCGCCTGCTCGTGGTTGATCAAGCCTGCAAGATACGCGTTGTTGGTCGAACCCGCGTCTGGATACAGCACCCACTGGTACAGATGCTTGCCGAAATACGGGATAAGGATCGGCACCACCATCAGCGCCACCAGCGGCAGCGTGCGCGTCATCGCCTCCAGCGGACGCCGCAGCAGCAAGCCCCACTTGCCGCCGGTCACATACTGCAGCATCAGCATCACCAGCGCGCCGCCGGCAAAGTTGAAGCAGGTCATGTAGCCCATCAGGTACGCGCGCATGATGTGGTTCCTGCCCTCATGCGAGAACGCAAACGCCAGCGTCAGCAGCGCGGACGCCGCCGCCACCGTCAGCGCGCGCGTCCGCCACGCCACCAGCACCTCAGGCGCGGCCAGCGACGCCGGCAGCACGCGCCGGCCATGCTGATCGAATCCGCCGTGTTCTCCGTGTTGTTCGTGTGCAGATGACATTCGTTTCGACCTTAATTGAAAAATTCGCATCTACTACTTGTCGGGCGTTGCCGGTGCAATCGGTTGCGTTGCCGGGTACTTGCCGTTGGCGCTCGGAGGCAGCGCCGGCGGAATTCCGTTGTCCTGGTTGTTCGGCGTCCCGTAGATCGCGGTCTTCGGGAGCACCCATTCGTTGCCGAAGTTCGCCGGCAAGCCTTCGCTCACGGCAATGTTCTGGAGCGACTCAATCTGCGCGCCCGGCGCCGCATCCGCCGGCTTCGCGTCCTGGCTCAGTTGCAGCGCCTTGATGTACGCCACGATCGCCCAGCGGTCTGCGGGCGCAACCTGCGCCTTGTAGTCCGGCATCGCGCCGTAGCCGTTGGTCATCACGTTGAAGAAGTGCCCCAGCGGAGCTACCATCAGCCGCGGCGTGTGGTAGTTGCCCGCGGGACGGTAGCCGCGCTGAACAATCATGCCCGCGCCATTGCCCACGCGCGAGTGGCACGGCGTGCAATAAATGTTGAACCGCTCCTGCCCCCGCTCCAGCACCTCCATCGTCACCGGGAACGGCATCATGTTGCCTTCCTTGCCGTCCGGCCCGAGGCCGGTATAGAAGTATGCGTCTTGATGCAACTGCCCGCGCGCCACCGTGTTCGCCACCTGCGGCCGCACGCTGCGCCCATCCGCATAGAAATCCGTCCCCCGCTGCGGAACGAACTTCGGCTCGTCCTGCATGTCCTGCCTGCACCCAACCATCAGCCCCGCCGCCGCAATCGCACACACCGCAGCAGCCTTGCGTATGCTGTTCCCTGTTCCCTGTCCCCTGTTCCCTGCCTGCATCACAGTTCCACCTCCACCACCGATGCCGGCGAGAACTGTTCCAGAAACGCGCGCGTCTCCATAATCGAGAACCGCGGGTCCGTGGCCTCAAGGCACAGGAAGAACTTGTCCGTAGTCGCGCCGTCGCGGAAGTTCGGCGCATTGAACAGTGGATGGTAGAGCTGCGGCAGCCCGTTCAAAGCAAACATGCCGAACGCAGCCGACAGCCCCGAGAACAGAATCGTCCACTCGTACGCCGGAATGATGAACGCCGGCCAACTGAACAGCGGCCTGCCCGCGATGTTCAGCGGATACGACCACACCGCAATCCATGTCTCCATCAAAAATGCGGTAATCATCCCCAGTATTCCGCCCGCCAGGCACACCAGCGGCACGCGGTTCTTGTGGAAGCGCAGAGCCACCGCCGCCTCTTCCACCGGGTACGGCGTGTAGCACTCCATGCGCCGGTAGCCCGCCTGGTGCGCCTGCTCGGTCGCATGCACCAGTTCGCCCGGAGTGTTGAACTCCGCCAGCAGTCCGTAGATTCCCTCGCGCACCGGCATCAGAGCGTCTCCTCCACAACCGTCTCCGCATCGGCCCCGCCCTTGCGGATCTTGCTCTGCGGCAGCATCCCCCGGATCTCCGAGATCGGAATCATGGGCAGGAAGCGCACAAACAGCAGGAACAGGAACGTAAAGAAGCCCCACGTCCCGACGAACGTCATATAGTCCCACTTGGTCGCGCGATAGGTGCCCCAGCTCGACGGCAGGTAATCGCGATACAGGCTGGTCACCACAATCACGAACCGCTCAAACCACATCCCCGTGTTGATCACAAAACTCAGCAGGAACAGGAACAGCGCATTCACGCGCAGCTTGCGCGACCACAGCGTCGTCAGCGGAATCGCCAGGTTGGTCAGGATCAGCAGCCAATACGCCCAGCCCATCGGCCCGAACATGCGGTTCCACATCATGAAGAACTCCCAGTGGCTGGCCGCGTACCAGCTCATGAAGACCTCCATGCCGTAGCCGTATCCCACAATCAGTCCCGTCCCCAGCATCACCTTCGCCATGTTGTCCAGATGGCGCAGCGTCACCAGGTCTTCCAGGTGATAGAACTTCCGGATCGGCACTGCCAGCGTGATCACCATGGCAAAGCCCGAATAGATCGCGCCCGCCACGAAGTACGGCGGGAAAATCGTCGTGTGCCAGCCCGCCATCGCCGCCACTGCGAAGTCGAAGCTGATCACCGTGTGCACGCTCAGCACCAGCGGCGTCGAAATCCCCGCCAGCAGCAGCGATGCCGTCTCGTAGCGCATCCAGTGCCGCGTCGACCCGCGCCAGCCCATCGACAGCATCCCGTAGAAGTACTTCGCCAGCGGCATCACCGCGCGGTCGCGCAGCGTGCCGAAGTCCGGCACCATGCCCACATACCAGAACACCACCGAAATCGTCGCGTACGTCGACACCGCAAACACGTCCCACGCCAGCGGGCTGCGGAACTGCGGCCACACATTCATCGTGCTCGGGTACGGGAACAGCCAGTACGCCAGCCACGGACGCCCCGTGTGCACTACCGGGAAGATGCCCGCGCAGCACACCGCGAAGATCGTCATCGCCTCCGCGAACCGGTTGATTGAATTCCTCCACGTCTGCTTGAACAGCAGCAGGATCGCCGAGATCAGCGTGCCCGCGTGGCCGATGCCGATCCACCACACAAAGTTGATGATCGCGAAGCCCCACGCGCCCGGAATTGTCACGCCCCAGATGCCCACGCCTTTCAGAAACAGCCAGGTCAGCGCGATCACCAGAAACGTCGCTACGCCGCCCGCCACCGCCAGCCCGCCGAACCAGCCCCACGGTGTATTCGACGTCAGCACCAGTCCCGCGATCTTCTGCGTCACCGACCTGAAGCTGTGGCCGGGCGCAATCACTGCGTACTCGCCCGTGCGCGGGTCGATCATCGGGTCCACTACAGGATCAATTGGAGATTTCGTCGCCATCCTATGCGAGCTCCGGATTTGGGTTGATGACGCCGGCCGTGTAGCTGGTACGCGGCCGGTAGTTCAGGTCTGCCAGCGCCTGGTAGTCGCGCTCCGTTGCCTTCTGCTTCGACACCGCGCTGTTCGCATCGTTCAGATTGCCAAACGTGATCGCGCTCGCCGGGCACGCCTGCTGGCACGCGGTCACAATCTCGCCGTCGCGCACCGCCCGGTTCTCCTTGTCCGCCTCGATCTTCGCTGCCTCAATCCGCTGCACGCAGTAGCTGCACTTCTCCATCACGCCCCTGGAGCGGACCGTCACGTCGGGATTGCGCATGAACTTCAAGCTCTCGGTGTCGAAATCCGAGTACAGCAGGAAGTTGAACTTCCGCACTTTGTACACGCAGTTGTTGCTGCAGTAGCGCGTGCCCACGCAGCGGTTGTAGACCATCGTGTTCAAGCCTTCCGGCGTGTGCACCGTCGCGCCCACCGGGCAAACCTGCTCGCAGCCCGCGTTCTCGCAGTGCTGGCACGCCATCGGCTGGAAGTGCGCGCGCGGCGCATGCAGATCGCCCTCGAAGTAGGTATCGATGCGCAGCCACTGCATGTTGCGGCCAATCTTCACCTGCTGCCGGCCCACCACCGGAATGTTGTTCTCCGCATAGCAGCTCACAATGCACGCATTGCACCCGATGCACGAGTTCAGGTCGATCGCCATGCCCCACTTGTTTTGCAGCACCGGCTTATCCGGCGTCGACGCCGACGCGTCCACATGGTCATAGCGCCACGCCGTCGGGAAAAAGCTCTCGTCCTTGCCTGGCGCCTCGCCCTCGGGCCCATAGCCCACCTTGTTCACCAGCGCGCCCGGCCCGCCCTCGTGCGCGAAGTTCGGGTTCGCCTTCACCTCGTCCAGCGTGGCGTAGCGAATGATCCCGCGCTCCATCGCCTCGTGTCCGGGCAGCGAATACAAGCCGTCGACGTCGTACTCTTTCTGGTTCAGGTCCTGCTGCGCGAACGCCCCGCGATGCTCGGTGAAGTTCACCTTGGTCACGCACAGGTCGTAGATATCGCCGGTCCTGGTCATCGTGCCGGCCGTCATGTACGGCGCATCCGACGTGCGCAGCAGATACGCGTTGAAGCCGACTCCCGCGCCCGCGCGTCCCGCATCCGGCCCCCGCCCAAAACCCAGGTGCAGCGTCACCGCGCCGTCCGCATGCCCGGGAACCATCAGCGCCCCGGCAATCACCTTGCGCCCGTTCACGTTGATCTCGACCGCGTCGTTCTGTTCGAGCTTCATCCCGTCCATGGTGCTGAAGCTCATCAGCGCCGCGTTGTCCCAGCTCAGATTTGTAACCTGTTTTGGCAACTCCTGCAGCCAGCCAACATTCGCGTAGCGCCCGTCGTACAGCGACGGATCGGGCAGGAACCGAACCTCCACGCCGCCCGCAGGCATAGGCGCCGACTTCACCGCAGCCGGAGTATTCGCCGCCTTCGCCGAGCCCGGCGCAAAAGCCGTCCCGTCCACCCAGCCATCGTGCAGCGCCTTGCGCCACGCCGTCGCAAAGTCGCCCTTCATGTACGTCTTCGCATTCGCCTGCACCGCGTCGTAGGCCGACGCCTGCGGAACATCCAGCAGCGACTGCAGCACCTCGTGCGCCGAGTGCCCGCCATACATCGGCGCAATCATCGGCTGAAGTATCGAGATCGTCCCGTCGTACGCGCGCGCATCGCTCCAGCTCTCGAGGTAGTGCGCCTGGTTGATGTGCCATACGCTCACCGCGCCGGTCTCGTCCACATGCGAGCCCAGATGCACCGTGTTCGCGACCTTCTCAAACGCCGCCGCAAACTCCAGGTCCGGCGGTGCCGCGTACATCGGGTTCGCGCCCAGCATCACCAGCCACTCGACCTTGCCCGCGTTCATGTCCCCGACCAGCGCCTTGAAATCCACAACCTGCTCGCTCGGCATCGGGTTCACCGTCTGGGTATAGACCACCGTCTTGCCCACCGCACCCAGAAACACATTCATCGCATACGACGCGGCGTGCACCTCCGGCGGAGCCTGCTCGCCCGGAATCACCACGCAATTGCCGCCGCTGGCCTTCATGTCCGTCAGCGCCGCCGTCGCAAACTTCTGCTGCTCGCCGGTCAGGCCCGTGCCGATGCCGTCCGACACCGCCTTCGCAAACGCCACCAGCTCGCTCGGCTTCAGCGCCAGCCGATGCTCCGCCTTGAACCCAGTCACCGTCGGCATGGTCTCGACCACATACATCCGGTTCATGGTCTTGCTGGGGTCGTCCGCGTGATAGCGATGCCGTTCCGCGTACGCCGCCGCCATCGGCAGAAATCCCGGCTGCGCGATCCCGCCCAGAAAATCCGCATCCAGCGAGAGAATCACGTCCGCGTTTTCGAGCTTGTACTGCGCGTCCATGTAGCTGCCGAACGCCGCCTTCGACGCCGCCATCGCCGCATCGCGATTCACCGGCTCCCACTGCACCAGCTTCGCCTGCGGAAACTTCGCCTGCACCTGCTTCCACTGCGCGGCCAGCGTCGGCGATGTCACCGTCTCGCTCAGAAAATAAACGCCGGTGCCGTCCTTGGTCGCCTTCACCGCCTTGGCGAACGCCTCGACGAAGTCCGCGTACTCAGCCCGCTGCCCGCGATACAGCACTTCTTTCGAGCGGTCCGGATCGTACAAATCCAGCAGCGTCGCCTGCGTAAACACATCCGACTTGCCCTTCGTCATCGGATGGTCCGGGTTGCCGTCCACCTTGATCGGCCGAAACGCATCCGACTTCACCAGCACCGGGATCGCGCCCGTCGGGAACGGAAACGCCGTCGCAAAATACATCGGCGTGCCCAGGATCAAGTCCTCGGGCGCCTTCACATACGGAAAGATCGGCTCGTCCGGCTGCTTGGTGCAACCGGCGAGCCCGGCGAGCGCCAGCGAAGCTCCCATCACCTTCAGGAAGCCGCGCCGGCTCACCGCATCCACCCACTCACTCGCCTGCCGCGGGAACTCCCGCTCCAGCAGTTCGTGGAATCCCGGCGTCTCCGCCAGTTCATCGAGATTCTTCCAGAAGCGCTTGCCGCTCTTGCCCTCCAGCTTCGCCCGCACCTCGGCGAGCGTAAGCTGCGCAGGCGCAATCGTCGTCACCAGCTCCGCCCCGCTGTTCGCCGCTCCCTGTTCCCTGTTCCCTGTCTTAATCATCGGTGGCATGTCTCGCAACTCGTCAACTCGTTCGGCGGGCGGATGTGGTACTGCGCCGTCAAATACTTGCCCAGGTCCATCTGGCTGGTGAATTTCTGGTAGCTCGCCGGCATCATCGGCCCCGGCGGCACGTCGCTCGCTGTGTGGCCCATCCCGATTATCTGCAGCATCGCAACCTCAGGCCCAGACGTCCCAGGGTCCTTGGTCGTACACGTAACCGCTTGCGCAGTGGGCCCAGTCGTTCCTGTGGCCGCGCACCACACCGGCTTGTTGCTGGATGCGCCCTCCCACGCCATGTTGTAAATCTCCGCCGTCGGCCGCAGGTTCACCGCCGGATTGCGATGGCAGTTCAGACACCACTCCATCTGCAGGCTGTTCTCCATGTACATCAGCGGCATCTGGTCCACGCGCCCATGGCAACTCGCGCACCCAATCCCCTTGTTCACATGGATGGAGTGGTTGAAGTACACATAATCCGGCAGGTCATGCACCCTGATCCACTGGATCGACTGCCCCGTCGCCCAACTATCCCGCACCGGCTGCAACAGCGCCGCGTTGGTCCATATCTGCGCGTGGCAGTTCATGCAGGTCTTGGTCGGTGGTATACCCGCGTAGCTGGAAACCTCCACCGTCGTGTGGCAGTACTGGCACTGCAAGCCCAGCCCCTCCACGTGGTGCTTGTGGCTGAACGGAATCGGCTGGTCCGGCCGCTGCCCCTGCCGCGTCACCCACGGCGAGCGCTGCAACTCGTCCAGCGTCAAGCCGAGCGCAATCACGATCAAACCCGTCAACACCAGACTTGCCCGGGCCAGCGCGTTCGAACTGCGGTCAAAAACTTGCGCCATGAGTCGTTCCTGTGTCCTCTAAGTGATCTCGACGGAAAATCGGAATCTACTTGCGATGGTTCGAGTGCGCGGACGCTTTGGCCGGGGGCTCGTGCCGGGGTGGTCAGGGCGGCGGCATCGTGATGGTGCTGGGAACCGGTTCGAGCGGCAGGTCCCGCTAAGTCGTGTGGCGGAAATAGCCTCTTAGTAATTGCGATTGTCAGTGACGCAGATCACGCTTGTTACATCGTTCGAGAAATTGAGTATAGCAGTGGAAAAAGACATTTCTCAAACGGCTGGCCACCCGCGCAACTATTTTTTTATGAAGAATATCCGATTATCGAACCAAGGCCCATTGGTGCCGCGTCCCGCTCCGCGCCGACACCGTCCTGCGAGCTATTAGTCTGCCATAAACAGTTGTCAGTTGTCAGTTCTCAGTTGCTAATTGTTGAAAGTCCCGCTGACAGACTGACAACCTTGTACCTCGGACCTCTTACCTAGTACCTTGAACCCCATGCCGCGTCCCATCCACAGCCCCCGCACGCCGCGCTACGACTCCGCCCTCGCCCTCCGCGAGCTCACCGCCGCCGACCCCAAACTCGGCCGCCTCATCCAGCGCGCCGGCCCGTTCACCCTGCGCATCGCCAGCGCGCAATCCCCCTTCGAGGCGCTGGTCGAATCCATCGTCTACCAGCAGCTCCACGGCAAGGCCGCCGCCACCATCCACCGCCGCCTGCTGGAATCCTTCGCGCCGGTCCCCACCCTCGAAGTCTCAGGCACTGGAACCCATCCCACCCCGCAGCAGATCCTCGACTGCCCCAACGCCCAACTCCGCGCCGCCGGCCTCTCCGCCAACAAGGCCCTCGCCCTGCGCGACCTCGCCGCCAAAACCCTTGACGGCACCGTCCCCACGCTCGCCGCGATCCGCCGCATGTCCGACGACGCCATCATCGAGCACCTCACCCAGGTCCGCGGAATTGGAAAATGGACCGTCGAGATGCTGCTCATCTTCCGCCTCGGCCGACCCGACGTCCTGCCCACCAGCGACTACGGCGTCCGCAAAGGCTTCGCCCTCACCTTCGGCAAGCTCAAGCCATTTGCCGACGGGAAGCCGGTCAAAGTCACGCCGCTCGATCTCCCCACCCCCGCCGAAATGGAGCGCCGCGCCAAAAAATGGACCCCCTGGCGCTCGATCGCTTCCTGGTACCTCTGGCGCGCCTGCGACCTCGCCGCCGGCACCCTGACCCCCCGCCCCGGCGACTAATACCAACTTTTTCTTGTTTGTCATTCTGACCCTGAGGGAAACGAAGGGGAAGAATCCCCGCATTTGTCTTTCGGATTAGCAGCGGGCTTCAGCCCGCGGAAAGCGGCACATAAATCGACGGGCTTTAGCCTCGGTCCTTCTTACGGCCCTGCCGGGTGCCCCACATCTCGCTTCTGAGAAGTGGGTTCACAGCCCCACTTCGCCGCACCCGTTCGCGTAACATCTCTGCCATGTCCACTCCCGATCTCACTCCCGCCTTCCTCGCCGTCTCCCGCGCCAAGCTGCTCGACGAATACCTGCCCCGTCTGCGCGCCGCCGTCGAATCCCTCACCGACGAGCAGATCTGGTGGCGCCCCAACGACGCCAGCAACAGCATCGGCAACCTGCTGCTGCACCTCAACGGCAACGTCCGCCAGTGGCTGATCGCCTCCTTCAGCCGCCAGCCGGACACCCGCCAGCGCCCCGCCGAGTTCGCCGAGCGCGACCACCTCCCCGCCCGCACTCTGCTCGATCGCCTCGCCGCCACCCTCGACGAAGCCGCCGCAATTCTCTCGCGCCTCACCGCCGAAGACCTCGCCGCGCCCATGCAGATTCAGGGCTACTCCACCACCGGCCTCACCGCCGTCTACCACGTGGTCGAGCACTTCGGCCTGCACTACGGCCAAATCGTCTACATCACCAAAATGCTGCAGGCCCGCGACCTCGGCTTCTACAAACAACTCGACGCCACCGGCCGAGCCTAGCGCCGCCCCGATCCGGTAGTCTTGAAAAGAAGATGGGCAGCGCGTGAAACACAAACACAACCACCCCCCTCGTCCCGCCCGGCAATCCGCGCCGCCGCAACCACCGGTTTCCGTCGCGGCAGCTCTCGATCGCCAACTGCAGGAAGCGAGAGATCATCACCGCGCCGGCCAACTGGCGCAGGCGGAGGCACTCTATCGTCAGATCCTCCAGGCCGCTCCCGGCCACGTCGACGCGCTGTATCTGCTCAGCGTCATCGCTCACCAGCTCGGACAGCATGCCACCGCGGTCGAGCTCGCCGACCAGGCCATCCTCCACCATCCCAACATCGCCGAGTTTCACGCCAGCCGCGGTCTCGCTCTCTATGCGCTCCAGCAATACCAGCAGGCGGTGGCGAGCTTCGACCAGGCCATCCTGCATAAGCCGGACTTTACCGAGGCCTATAACAATCGCGGCAGCGCTCTCAACGAACTCCGGCAATTCCCGGCTGCGTTGGAGAGCCTCGACCGGGCGATTCAACTTGAGCCCAACTATGCAGAGGCCCACAGCAACCGCGCCAACGCGCTCTATGGGCTCCACCAGTATCCCGCGGCCATCCAGAGTTGCGACCGCGCGCTCCAGATCAATCCCGACCTGGCGGCAGCCTGGAACAATCGCGGAAACTCCCTCTACGCGCTGAAGCAACACCCCCAGGCGCAGCAGGCCTTTGACCAATGCATCCGCCTCAACCCTGGCTTCGCCGAGGCCTGGAACAACCTGGGCACCATCCTCTTTGAACTAGGGCAGGATCAGCAGGCGCTCGACGCGCTCGACCGCGCTATCCTGCTCCGTCCGGACTACGCCCAGGCCTACGGCAACCGCGGCAATGTCTTGCAGCATCTGGAGCAGTATCCCGCCGCCCTCGAGAGTCTCACCAGGGCCCTGCAACTGGATCCGGACTGCGACTATGTCGGCGGAACCCGCCTGCACATAAAGCGGTTCCTTTGCGATTGGGAGAACCTCGAAGCCGAATGCCGGCAAGTGGAGACGCGCATCGGTCGAAATCAAAAAGCAGCCACTCCATTCCTGACTCTTAACAGTTTTCCTGCGCTCGAGAAGCAGGCCGCGGAGATCTACGTGCGCGACCGTCATCCGGCGCCCGCCGACGCCGCGCCCATTCCCCGCCGCCCGCAGCGCGACAAGATTCGCGTCGGCTATTATTCCGCCGACTTCCACCAGCACGCAGTCTGCGTGCAGATGATCGATCTGTTCGAACGGCACGACCGCACCAAGTTCGAAATCATCGGCTTCTCCTTCGGCCCCGACCTCCAGGACGATATGACGCATCGCGTCGCCGCCGCGATGGATCGCTTTATCGATGTCCGTTCCCTCTCCGATAGCGAAGTGGCCGACCTCAGCCGCAAGCTCGAAGTCGATATCGCCGTGGACCTGATGGGGTTCACGGAGCATTTTCGCCTCGGAATCTTCGCCCGCCGCGCTGCCCCCATCCAGGTCAACTATCTCGGCTATCCCGGCACCGTAGGCGCCGATTACATGGACTATCTGATCGCAGACCGCACCTTGATTCCGGAGTCGAGCCAACCGCACTACACCGAAAAGATCGTTTACCTGCCCGATAGTTTTCAGGCCAACTCCCGCCATCCCATCTCCGAAAATCACTACACCCGCAGCGAGCAGGGACTGCCCGAGCAGGGCTTCGTCTTCTGTTGCTTCAACAATAGTTACAAAATCAGCCCATCCACCTTCGCCGTCTGGATGAGAGTCCTCGAGCGCGTCGAAGGCAGCGTACTCTGGCTGCTCGCAAGCAATCCCCTCGCCGACGCCAACCTGCGCAAACAGGCCGCGCAGCACGGCATCGCCCCCCAGCGCCTGGTCTTCGCCCAGCGCCTGCCGCTCGCCGAGCACCTATCCCGCCAACGCCTCGCCGGCTTGTTCCTGGACACGCTGCCCTTCAACGCCGGCGCCACCGCCAGTCCCGCGCTCTGGGCCGGTCTGCCCCTGTTGACCTGCATGGGAGAGACCTTCGCCGGCCGCATGGGAGCCAGTCTGCTTTGCGCTATCGATCTGCCGGAACTCATCGCCACCAGCGAGCAAGCCTACGAGAACCTCGCCATCTCACTCGCCCTCAACCCCGCGCGCCTCCAGAACATTCGCGACCAGCTCGACCGCAACCGCCTCTCCGCACCCCTGTTCGACACCGCACGCTTCACCCGAAACCTCGAAGCCGCCTACACCGCCATGCAATCCCGCTACCACGCAGGTCTCCCACCGGACCACATCCACATCTCTCTGTGATCTTTCCGTTTTCCCTGTGTTCTCTGTGATTCGCTTCTAGGAATCTGGCTCCGCGGACTGCGTTTCCGCCGTTCCCCACTTCTCCCGGTACAACTCCAGGCCATGTTTCCACGCGTCCGATGCGAACTCGCCGCCGCTGACGTGGGTCACGGCGATCGGCCAGGTCCCCACCTTCAGCTTGGCCGCATTGGCCTGGCGCGAGAAGTCCAGATCGTAGAAGTGAAAGTCAAAGCGTTCGTCGAAGCGAACGCCGGCATTCAGCAGCGTTCCCGCGCGTGCGGCCAGCAGCACCCCGTCCAGCAGCTCCACCGCTGCGGGTGTCGGCCCGTAGACCGACGGATTGCCAAACGGCTGTGCTCCATGGCAGACCACGCCGGAGAGGTGTCCCAGGTCCAACTCATTCTCCTGGTTTCCGACGTGCCAGGCCGGCATCCCCGGCAGCAGCCGCGTGTTTCCCGCCAGCCCCACCACGTCGTACACACTCAGCGCGGAACGAATGCGGTCGGAGAAGAACAGATCGTCGAGCCAAAGATCGTCGTGCAGGAACACCAGTTCTTCTTCGCGCAACGATTCGTCGATGAATTGGTTGTATACCGCGGGCAAGCCGCGTTGGTTGCCCTCGATCAAGGCCAGCCGCAAGGTCTTGTCGAAACCCATCCGCCGCAGCGACAGCCCCAGCGGACATTGGTCGAACTCGGCCCGCGACCGGCGAGTAGCCGTTATCAGAACCACCGTCGGTATCCTGTGAAACTTAGTCGGAATTTTCAGCAGCAACCGCCGCCCGCAAAATCTAAGCAAAGACTACACGCAGGAACCTACTTCGCGTAAATTACTTCGCCCGTTCCCCCGCGAATTCTAAACTCCATCGCCCGCGCTGCCGCAGACAAATAAGAACACGCCGATAGCCCCGCAGCGCGGAGCGGGTAGGATGGATCACTGGAGGTTGGCGACCGATGCCTGCGACCGGCCACGCTGAAGCGATCGACGATGGCCGCAAGACCCATCGGCGCGCAGAGACAATCTTCATGATTCTGCTGGTCGCAGCCGGCTTCGTCCTGCGCCTCTGGGGACTCACCCGAATGCACACCTGGGACGAGAACGTATATCTCCAGGATGCGGAGACCATCTGTTGCGGCAAGACCAACTACTCTGAGCTGGACCGCCGTCCTCCCTTATTGTCGCTGCTGTGGGCGGGCATCTTTCTGCTGCGGAACAGCAGCTATGCCGCGGCGATTGTGACCGCGCTGCTGAATGCCCTCGGCGCCGTGTGGACCTACCTCAGCGGGCGCATGATTGCCGGACGATTGGCCGCGGCGATTGCCGCCCTGCTATTTGGCTTCGCGCCGTTCTTCGTCGACCAGGGACACGGTCTGCTCACCGATGCCCCGGCCCTCAGCCTGATTGCCCTGTCCTTCTGGCTGCTGCTGCGCGCGCTGGAGCAGCAGACCGACGCACGCTTCGCCGCCGCAGGCTTTGCCCTGGCGCTGTGCGTGCTGATGCGCTTCGGCTCGCTGTCGAGTGTTGGCGTCCTGTCGCTGCTGGTCCTTGCGGCCGACCGCTGGGCGCGAGCGATGCTGGCCTGCGCGGTTGGGTTACTCGTCGGCCTAGGACCGTACCTGTGCTGGTCGCGAGTCCGCTATGGCGGATTTCTTGCCACCTTGCAGAAGGGATGGAACAACGTCGGCGGCAGCTCGGAATCGCCGCTCTTTTATGTCAAGCAGTGCGGCAATATCTTTGGCTGGGTCTCGCTGGCAGGACTCGCGCTGTGGATCACACGATTTGCGTGGGCCAGATGGGGATGCACAGAGAACCCCCCGAGACTGCGCGGGCCTCTGGCGAAGGTCCGTGGCGCGCGCTGGCTTGAAGCCTATCTGTGGCTGTGGGGCCTGGCCGTGCTGGTGTTCTTCAGCGCGCTGCGCCACTCCGAGCATCGCTACATCATGCCCCTCGCGCCTCCTCTGTTTCTGCTGGCTGCCATTGGACTCAGCGTTCTCGCGCAGGGCCGGCGCAAAGGCGCACGCGTCGCCGGAACCGTGGTGCTGGCGGGCGCGCTGCTCTACACCTTCCTGCCCTTGCGCCAGCGCGTGGACACAGGCTTTCTCGATCACTCGGTCTCCGAAGAGATGCAGGTTGCGGAGTTTCTCAATCGCAATGTGCCGGCAGGAACGGTGCTGTATACGAATTGCAACTACCCGGATTTTGCCTACTACACCAATTTTCCAGTCGAGGCTCTGGACGAGAGCGGGCCCGATCTCTACACCGATCTGGGCCAGATGAAGGACGGCGGCATCCTCATCGCATACCGCCAGGAGGAGGACTTTCCCGACGCCGCGCCCAGCCTGGATTGGGTCGACGCGAATCCACACTTCCAGCGCCTGCACGAGTTCCCCTCATTAGTGCTCTTCCAGTACCGCACCCAACCGCAGAAATAACCGCGCCCAAACAGCACAACCCTCAAGGAATGCGCAGCACCAGGCCGGCGCTAAGTCCCTTGGTGGGGACAGTCCCGTTGTAGTACTTGCAGTAGCTGAACTCCAGGATTCTCCAGTCGAGCAGCGAGAAGAGCTTGCGGTCGACTCCGACGACGTACTCATAGTCGACGTGGGTGGTGGCGTCCGGCGTGGTGGTTTTGTAACTGCCAAAGCCAAACAGAAACTCGCCATAGGGTTTTAGTTTGACGACAGGAATCTCCACGGCAACTCGTGGACCGACGACGCCGTTGTAGTGTTGCTTGCCGCTACCGTTCAGCAGGTAGCCCCGAATGTCGCCGCCGATTTTCACCACGGGTGTGGGAAAGTCTCCATAGAAGCCGAGGGTTGGCCCGAAGAGTTGAGTCGTAACGTTGGTAGTGGTTTCGGTGGGTGGAGGGCCGGTGGTCTCAGTGGTCTGGGTGGTGTCGAGGTTTGCGCCGGTGAAGAGCGCATAGACGCCCGCCTGGGCCGAGGCGGTCTTCGCGGAGAGTGCTGCCGCAAGAATGCAAACGTAGATGCTCAGGAATTTCAACAAAGGGTTTCCTCTCTCAGGGCCTTGCTTTCACCCAAACTGCTGGGTAGCCGTCTAGAAGGTATGGTCACGATTGGGAGATGTCCCGTAATGCTCTCCGTTCGCCGCCATACATGATTTAGAGCGAGTGTTCCATCTTTACGCCGATCACCGCTACGATCGCTGCAGCTACGCCGAGGCAGAGGACGACGATCCCGATCTTGGTGCCAGTTGACATTCTTACATTGTCAACCCGGGCAACCTGGGAGTATGAGATCGTGGTGGGCTTCGTGGCCTTCTTCAGGGTGACGTCGAAGGCGTCGTCACGGATGGCTGTAAGGCTTCCGCTTACGGTGGTGCCGTCCAGCTCCGTCACCTTCAAGCTGTTGCCAATGCCGCGAATGGTCAGCTTCTGTTTCAGCTTGACCGGATCGGGTGCCCTGCCCGCCGCCAGCGCGACGCTGTTACCCACCAGGACCACCGCCAGAACCGCGGCTATGCCACGGACAATGTGCAGGGGACGCAAACCGTCGAAATTGAGCGGAAAAGTGCGATGACTTGCGATTTGCATGGTGGATTACACTCCTTCGGTAAATTGCCTGGGGTTCGATTCGCTATTGCAGCGTGACCGCCGCGCTCTGGGTTTTGGTCGGGTCGGCCTGCGAGATCATGGTGATGGTGACGGTGTTGCCGGTCACGGGCATCACGGTGGGCGCGGTATACAGGCCCCCCTCGTAATCGGCCGTGACGGTATTCGTGATGGTGCCGTTGGCCGCCGAGCCCCCAGTCACGCCGTTCACCTGCCAGGTCAGCGCGTTACTGACGTTGCCGACCGCGTATCCGGCGAACTGTTCGGTGTCGCCGAGTTTGACGGTCGCAGTCATGGGCGAAAGACCGACGTAGACCGGCCCCGTAATCGGGAAGCTAACCACCGCAAAGTCCGAAAAAAAGTCGGCTACGTTGGCCTGCAGCACCACCTGGCCATCCCCTCCGCCCGCCAATCCGTTGCACGGTTCGGTGTAGATGGGCGACTGGGCCGGCGCGGTGTAGGTAACGGTGTTCCCGGTGGTGGCGGAGAGCGTGCCCGTGCCCAGGCTCGAGCCGCAGTGGATCGTCCAACTTATCGACCCGGATTCGATGCTGGTAGCGGTAAAGACCACGCTGCCGTTAACCGGGACCGAGGCCGGCTGTGGCGAGATGCTAATCACTGTCCCGAAAGGCAGCGTCCCGGTGGGACTGGACCCGCAGGCCGCCAGCAAGAGCATGGAAGCGAGTCCGAGCATGCCCGGGACGCTTCGCTGACCCGTGGCACGGGCAACGTGCAGGGAACGAGAATTGTCGATGTTCAGTCGAAAGATACGATCATAGGCGGTTCGGATAATGCCCTCCCTCAATTAAGGATGGACCTTGCACCCTCAATTTGGATAGCCGGTCATCGTTGAGCCCTTGGTTGGAAACCGTCAACTCAACACACTTTGGCTCAGAGCGGACGGCACAAGCAATTGTCTGGATGCTATTTCCGAATGATTTTTGGGTGATCTTCCAAGCCATCTAGGATGAAAGTCGAGTTCAGTCCCCGCGATTCAGGGCCTTCTTCCCCCAGTGGCGATCGAAGCCTTTCGAGCGCTCAGGGCCCCACTCGGCGGCACGCACGCTCAGCTCTCCATCGCCCGATCCCTCCGGCTCACGCTACTCGTCACTTCGGATCGGGCACATCCGCCGGCGGACTCGCCCCGCCAGACTCCCCGCCGCTCGCCCCCGCCGCGTCCGGCTTTATCGAAGGCGCAAACGTGAAGTTCACGTTGATCGTCGTCTCCACCTCCACTGGAACGCCGTCCTGCAAATACGGCTTGTACCTCCACTGCCGCACCGCATCCTCCGCGGCCTGCACCAGCATTGGAGGCCCGCTGATAACCTGCAGGTCCTCGATGGTGCCTGCCTTTGAAAGAATCGCATGCAGTACCACCACTCCCTGCACCCGCGCCGCCCTCGCCAGCGGCGGATATACCGGCGCAACCGCACGATACAACAGACCGGCGACGATTCCAGACGACACCGTCACCGCATCGCCGCTGCTAACCGCGCCGCTCTGCCAACTCTTATTCGCAGCCTGACCGCCGGCCATCCCGGCTACCCCTCCCAGCGCGATCAGCGACGGCTTGCCCACCCCGTCGCGAAAGCTCAGCAGGATCGTCGACTGAATCTCCCGCGGCTCTCCGTCCTGCACAAATGGCTTGTACTTCCACGCCTTCACACCATCCACGGCCGCCTGCCGCAACGCACCCTCACCCATCCAGGTCTCGACCTCCTCCACTGTGCCCGTCTTCGACACCAGCACCCTTAGCCCCACAACGCCAGCCTGTTGCGCGCGCTCCGGCGCAACAATGTCCGGATCGATCACGGCCAGCCCCTGCAGCACATTCACCGGCACCGTAATCGTATCCGCCGTCGCTCCTCGCAACATACCCGGCGGCGGAGCATCTTCCTTTATCATCTGAATCGACCGCCCGCTCGGAGGGCCCGGCACTCTCGTGCCCACGCCGTCGCGAAATTCGATCAGGATCGCCGACTGGAACTCCTGCGGCTCCCGATTCACCAGGTATGGCCGGTACTTCCATCCCATCATGCCGTCCGCAGCCGCCTTGCACAGCGCGCCGTCGCCCGCCAAAGCCGTTACCTCCTCCACCGCGCCCGTCTTCGACACCAGTAGACGCATCGCCACCCCGCCAGTCCGCGGCGCACCCTCCGGCGCAACGATTCCCGGTTCGCTCACGGCCAGGCCATCGAGCACGTTCAGCGACACAGACATCGCCGGCGGCGCCTTCACCCGCGTCTCCGTACCCTGACCCAGCGCCGCCTGCGCCATCAACCCAACCGTAACCACTGCCAACATCGCCGCCCGGGCCCGCATCGTCTTACCCCTCATAAATCAATTCCGACCCACTATACTCCCGCCCTTTTCACCTTCTTGCCGATCGCCGCCACGTTTCTCACCACCCACGCCGTCCACTCGTCTTCCGTGATCTCACTCGCCGCCGCGCGCAGCACCATCGCCGTCTCCTCCTGAACCGAGCAGATGAGCGAGAAGCCATTGGCGTCAAGAAACACCACCAGCGCAGCGAGTCCTATCCGTTTGTTTCCATCGACAAACGCATGGTTCTTGATCAGACCCCAGCCCAGCGAGGCAGCCACCGTAGCAACCGTCGCATCCGGATCGTAATTGACCTTGTTCGCCGCCCGCGCAATCGCCGACTCCAGCAGCCCCGCGTCGCGCAAACCATGCGATCCACCCGACTCCTCAATCAGCGCGGTATGCAAGACGATGACCGCATCGACGCTCAGAAAGTTCCAGGTCACTTCGCCAATTCCCGATAGGCCTCGCGGTGCTCCGGCAAGGTCTTCCGGTAGGCCTTCAGCGCCTCTTCGGTGGAGATGTAGCGGATATCGCTTTCCTGCGCACCCACTGGCCGCACCTCAACTTCCGCACCCTCCGCCAGGCGCAGCTCTTCCAGCTCCTCGCGCGTGAGCATCACGCAATATTTATCGCCCTGCCGCTCGACCCGTATCGCCATTCCCGTAGTTTACTCCGGCTCCTTGGCAACTTCGCAATTCGCAACTCCCGCCCCGCGCAATCCCCAAAACCGCGATACCCTTATATCCGTCCATGGTGAAGCGTCCCTCCCAGAAACCCGCAAAGCCCGTCGCCCCGCCCGCCAACCGCTACGTCTGCGTGCATGGCCACTTCTACCAGCCGCCCCGCGAGAATCCCTGGCTCGAAACCGTAGAGGTGCAGGACTCCGCCGCGCCTTATCACGACTGGAACGAGCGCATCGCTGCCGAGTGTTACGCCCCCAACGGCGCCTCCCGCATCACCGACCGCAAGAACGAGATCGTTCGTATCGTCAACAACTACGCCCGCATGAGCTTCAACTTCGGCCCCACCCTGCTCAAGTGGCTCGCCGACAAGGCTCCCCGCACCTATCGCCGCATCGTCGACGCGGACCAGGCCAGCGCGCATCGCTACGGCGGCCACGGCTCCGCCATCGCGCAGGTCTACAACCACATCATCATGCCCCTCGCCAGCCGCCGCGACGCCATCACCCAGATCCGCTGGGGCATCGCCGACTTCGAGTTCCGTTTCAACCGCCGCCCCGAAGGCATGTGGCTCGCCGAAACCGCCGTCAACCGCGACGTCCTCGACCTGATGGCCGCCGAAGGCATCAAGTTCACAATCCTCGCCCCCCACCAGTGCGCCCGCATCCGCAAACTCGCACCTTCCTTGGAAGGTGTCATCCTGAGCGAAGCGAAGGACCCCCGTATTTCGGACAACCACGAACCCTGGACCGAGACCCCCAACGCCACCGTCGACACCACCCACCCCTACCGCGTCACTCTCAACGACGGCCGCAGCATCGCCGTCTTCTTTTACGACGGCCCCACCTCCCGCGCTGTCGCCTTCGAAGGCCTGCTCAACTCCGGCGAGGCCTTCGGCAGTCGCCTGCTCGACGTCTTCCGCTCGAACGGCTCTCCCGACGACCGGCCCCAGCTCTCCCACATCGCCACCGACGGCGAATCCTACGGCCATCACCACAAATACGGCGAGATGGCGCTCTCCTACGCCATGCACTGGATCGAGGACAACGGCCACGCCCGCCTCACCAACCACGGCGAGTTCCTCCAGAAGTTCCCCCCCGAGTGGGAGGCCGAAGTCGTCGAAGACACCTCCTGGTCCTGCGTCCACGGCGTCGAACGCTGGCGCTCCAACTGCGGCTGCAACGGCGGCAAGCCCGGCTGGAACCAGGAGTGGCGCGCACCCCTCCGCGAAGCCCTCGACTTCCTCCGCGACGCCACCGCCCCGCTCGCCGAACAGTTCGCCGCACCCCTCCTCACCAACCTCTGGGCAGCACGCGACGCCTACATCGAGGTCGTCCTCGACCGCTCCCCCGCCTCCACCAACCGCTTCTTCGCCCAGCACGCCACCCACATCCTCTCGCCCGAAGAGCGCGTCACCGTCCTTGAGCTGATGGAGCTCCAGCGTCACACCCAGCTCATGTACACCTCCTGCGGCTGGTTCTTCGACGAGCTCTCCGGCATCGAGACCATCCAGATCATCGCCTACGCCGGCCGCGTCCTCCAGCTCGCCGCCAAACTTTTTGGCGAGCCCGGCGCCGCCCTCGAAGACCAGTTCCTCAATATCCTCAACCGCGCCAAGTCCAACCTCCCCGACATGGGCACCGGCGCCGACATCTACCGCAAGTTTGTCACCGGCATCCGCATCGGCCTCGACCAGGTCGGCGCCCACTACGCCATCAGCTCCATCTTCCGCAGCTACCCCGAGGATGGCGAACTCTTCTGCTTCGACCTCCACCGCGACGCCTACGAGAGCTTCACCTCCGGCCGCGGCAAAGTCGCCCTCGGCCGCGCCACCATCCGCTCCCGCATCACCGAGGAGTCCGAGGACCTCTTCTTCGCCGTCCTCCACCTCGGAGATCAGAACCTCTCTGCCGCCATCCGCCGCTACTCCAAGACCAACCCTGAAGACCTCGCCGCCTTCACCGCCTTCTCCAGCGACGTCAACACCGCCATCCGCCGCGCCAATCTCCCCGACGTCATCCGCCTGATCGACCGCTTCTTCGGCACCCTCGCCTACTCACTCATCTCGCTCTTCGCCGACGAGCAGCATCGCATCCTGCGCACCATCCTCGACCGCACCCTCGCCGAGATGGAGGAATCCCTGCGCAAGATCTACGACGACCACGCCTCCCTGCTCCGCTACCTCACCGAATCCGGCATGTCCGCCCCGCCCGCCCTCGCCATCGCCGCCAACTTCGCCATCAACTCCAGCCTCCGCCGCGCCATCGAGGCCGACAACTTCGACGTCGCCGAGATCGAAGCCCTCTTCACCCGCGCCGCCGCCGACCAGATCACCCTCGACATCCCCGTGCTCGCCTTCGCCGCCGCCGAACGCATGAAGCGCGCCATGGTCGCCCTCGAGGCCGCCGCCAACTCCGATAACGCCATGCTGACCGCCCTCCGCACCGCCCTCGCCGTCGCCACCGGCCTCCGCTCCATGCCCTTCGACGTCAACCTCTGGCAGGCCCAGAACATCTGGAACGAGTTCTTCCTCCGCGTCGACAAAAACTACTGGTCCCCCGAGTGGAAACTAGCCTTCAAGAAACTAGGCGAAGCCCTCTACATCCGCGTCGACCAACTAGTAATCGACGAAGGCGTCTCCACCCCCTAACCCAACCAACTCGGGTGCCCACCCGTCGGGTGCCCCACGATAAACGAGCGCGCCTCACCGCTCGTTTATCGTGGGGTTACCTTCTTCCCCCCAACTCAAGCATCCCCAGTCACCGGCCCACACCCACGCCGAACCTTATCCTCACGTCTTTGATCCGTGCTTCTATCCGCCTTGATCCGTGTTAAGCCTTGCCCCCAAATCACTGTCAACCCGAATGGCGTGTATATATAGGGGGCACCCCCTCCGGGCGACTCACCCGAACTCCAGGCCGTCCTCGTCGATCACCGGGAGGACCGCCAGCATATTGGTCATTCCCAGCAGGTGCCGAACCTGCTTGCTAAGGTTGATCAGTTCCAGCGTACAGCCGGCCGACTTCACTGAGACGTACAGCCGGACCAACATGCCGAGCCCCATGCTGTCCGTGTACGCCACATCGGACAGATCCAGCACCACCCGCTGGGTCTCCGGCACCAGGTCGTTCACCGCGTTGTAGAGAAGATGCGTCACGCCCGCCACCAGCTTGCCATGGCAGCGCACCACTGCCAGATCGTCGACGCCGTACAGCTCAACGTTGATTGTCAGTACCGGAGCGGCTCCACTCTCAGGCATCAGCGGCATCCTCGCTCTTCTCGCGATCGGTCGGGACCCGTAATCGTGCGATTATCGCATACTCGCCGATAGCTGTGAATCTGACCCTCGCCTTCAGCTTCTCCAGTGCAGCGTCACCGGCCCCGCCATCGGGTGTTCGCCCGTCCCCCGCAGCCGTGCCTGCTTCAGCGCGAAGTACCATTTCGCCGGCTTGTCCGCGTCGTCGATCAGCATCAGCGCCGGCCCGTAGCGCAGCCCCGCGGCCTGCTCCACCATGGTCTGCTGGTCCTGGCCGACGAAGATCGCCCCAAAGAACTTCAGCATGGACGTAAAGCCCGGCACCCATGCCAGCACGTTCCACGCCGCGCACACATCGATCCGGCACGTCGACGCCGTCACCGGAGTCACCGTGGTCAGACTGGCCCACCACTTGTCGCCGCAGCGAATCGTCTCGTAGCGCCGGTTCGGCAGCACAAAGTCGATAGTCGTCGTCACCGGCCCATGCGCGCCCAGCAGTTTGTACGGCAGGCTGTTGCTGCTCGGCGCGTGCGCTGCCATGCGAAAGCCCGCATTGCGCCCTGCGTGCTCGTCGTCGCGAATCGGCTCGAAGTGCTTCTCCTTCGCGTGAATGCTCCCCTTCGAGCGCCACCACCACGACTGGTGCACAAACGGCCCGTGCGCCGGGTCCATCAGCCCGATGATCCCGTGGTCCACATTGCATGGCAGGTCCGCCTGCAAGTGCGCGCTCTTGTACTTCGCCGAAAACTTCGGCACCTCCGGCACCGCCGGCAGTGGCGATCCGGTGCGACCGGCGCCGGGCGCGGGTATCCAGACCCACGCGTACCCGTCGCGCTCCTCAGCGGCATACGCGCCCGCAAAGATCCTGGTCGCGTCCAGCGTGTCGGCCTCGGTCAGCGACGGGATCAGCTTGCACTGCCCGGTCGACGGCTCGAACTCCCAGCCGTGGTACTTGCAGGTCACCCGTTCGCCGTCGAACCACCCCGCCGACAGTGGAATCCCCCGGTGCGGACACAAATCCCGCATCGCAAAGATGCGCCCGTCGTTCTTCCGTCCCAGCAGCAGCGGATTCCCCAGCAGCAGCGCGGTCTTGGTCCTGCCCCGCTGCAACTGGTCCGCCCGCAGCGCCGGATACCAGTCGCCGAACACCAGCTCCGCCGTTGGCCCCGCCGCCGCAATGTCAACCAGTTCGCTCACGCTTTCCAATATAGTCGCGGTATGCCGCACGCAAGCATCCCGAGACGTCCGCTCAGCACCACGCTCACCATCGCCGCCCTCTGGATCGCCTTCTATGCCAGCTTCACCCTCTTCCGCCCCGCGCTGCTCGACGACGCCGACTCCGTCCACGCCGAGGTTGCCCGCGAGATGCTGCTCCGCCACGACTACGTCACGCTCTACGCCAACGGCATCCGCTATCTGGAGAAAGCCCCGCTGCTCTACTGGGCGATGGCCGCCGCCATGCGCGTCTCGCAGCTCCTCGGCCACGGATCCGCCCGCTGCCTCGCCGTCGCCGCCCGCATCCCGCTCGCGCTCACCGTCCTCCTGCTCGCCTTCGCCGTCGAAACCTTCGCACGCCGCGCCTTCTATAGCGGATTCGCCGGCCCAGCCAAGCGCGCCGGCCTCTACGCCGTGCTCATCCTGCTCTCCTCGTCCGGCATCTTCCTCTTCACCCGCATCACGCTCCCCGACGCAATGGTCTGCCTCTGGCACACGTTGGCGATGCTCTGCTTCTGGCAGACCGAACAACCGACTCCAAATGCTGTCATTCTGAGCGAAGCGAAGAACCCCCGCATTTTGCCCCCGAACCCCGAACCTCGAACCTCGAACCTTGCTTGCTACTCCTTCGCTGCCTGCTGCGCTCTCGGCGTCCTCACCAAAGGCCTCATCGGCCTCGTCTTTCCAGTCGCGATCGTTGCCATCTACCTCGTCCTTACCCGCGGCCCACGCGCCGCCATCACCCGCATCGGCGAACTTCATCCGCTCACCAGCACGGCCGTCTTCCTCCTGATCGCCACGCCGTGGCACATCCTCATCGCCCTCGCCAACCCAACGCAAGGCCATCCCGGCAACCTCACCTTCGCCGGCGGCCACTGGCAAGTCCCGCTGCCTACCGCCGGCAACGTCCACGGCTGGGCCTGGTTCTACTTCGTCAACGAGCAGTTCCTCCGCTATCTCAACCTCCGCGTCCCCCGCGACTACTCGACCGTCCCGCTCTACCTCTTCTACGGCCTCTGCCTCATCTGGCTCATGCCCTGGAGCGCCTTCTTATTCAAAGCGATTGCAACCGCGCTCCCGCTGCGCATTCCCGCCTGGCGCCAACGCTTTCGCACCCGTGCGCTGACGCAATGGGAACGGACCCAGCTCTTGTTGCTCGTCTGGGCAGCGCTCCCGCTGCTCTTCTTTTCGCTCTCCACGCGGCAGGAGTATTACGTCCTCCCTGCGCTCCCTGCGTTCTGCCTGTTGCTCGCCGAGTGGCTGACCATCACCTTCATCCGCCGCGAGGATCTGGACATCACCATCCAACCCGGCGCGCGTTGCGAGGTAAAGTGCCGGTCCTTCACCCAGAAGGAGTGGAAGCAGCGCGACCCAGCCGTGCATGGCCATAACCGCGTGGCCGCTCATAAGGCCGCGCTGCGCTCGACCGCAGTGCTGCTCGCGCTCGGCGCGATCTTCGCCGCAGCATCGATCTACTTCTTGCTGCACACGCGCACGCCACCGCCGTCGACCGACCTGGCCGCGCAGCTGCAACAAAACCCCGGCGACTACGCCATGAGTATGGGCCACTTCCTCGACCTCAACGCGCAGGCGCTCTCGCTCTTCCGCCTGCCGCTTGCGCTCGCCGCCGCTTCACTCTTCCTCGGCCCGCTCGCGTCGTACCTGCTGCGCCGCCGCGCCCGTTCCCATGCCGCAACCCTCGCCCTGGCCGCCGGAGCCTTCGGCTTCCTGTTCGCCGCACATCTCGGCCTGCAAACCTTCGCGCCAGTGCTCAGCTCCGCGCAACTCGCGCAGGCCATCGCGCCGCAGGTGCACGCAGGCGACCTCATCGTCATCCACCAGGAGTACGAATACGGCTCGACGCTCGGCTTCTATCTCCAGCGCCCCAGCTACACACGCGCAAGCGGCAGCCCCATCGCCGTCAACCCCATCCACATCCTCACCGACGCGGAGCACAACGGCACCGCCAACTACGGCCGCAGCTCCAACCTCTGGTACGGCAGTTTCTTCCCCGACGCGCCCGCAATCTTCGAGACAGCGCAGTCGCTCGCCGCCAAATGGTCCGGCCCGCAGCGCATCTTCCTCTGGCAGGACCTCGCCAACCAGCCCAGCCCATTGCCCGCCGCGCTCTCGCCCGTCTACGTCATCGCCCGCTCCGGCGGCAAAGAAATCGTCAGCAACCAACCGAACTAGCCATTACATTTAGAGATCAGTTCGCCGATGGCGGCTCGACGTGGTCGATGACGAAGACGGCGGTGGGCGTCTTGGTGGGTTCGAACTTCAGGCCTAGCTGTTCCTGCACAGCGGTGAAGAGACCCGGCGGCGCGTTGGGGTCGGTGGTGCGGATCTCGTCGCTGTAGCGGATGGAGAAGTCGTATTTGCCGGTGAGGCCGGTCTGGTTGACGACGGGCCGGTCGAAAAAGAACTGCTCGCCGAATGCGAAGTCGGTCATGGAAGCGCTGGTGTAGGTGACGGTCTGCTCGGTGCCGCGGCCCTCGCCTTCCTGGTCGACCTCGGCGTCGGGATTGGCGGCGGGCTTCAGCTTGGGGCCGCCCTTGGCGATCTGGATGGCGTAGACGGAGAGCTCGCGCTGGTCGCGGTGGAACTTGAGCTGGAAGCGGTCGGCAAGCAGCTTCTGCAGCATCTCCTGCTGCTGGCGCAGGCTGGGCTCGCCCGGCGTGTCGGTGGTGCCTTCGATGTCGAAGCGGTCGTGCAGGGCCCAGTCGGGCGCATCGACGATCTGGCGCGGGTGGGCGGAGTAGGCGAAGGTCATCAGGCTGGCGACGCTCTGGTTGCGAACGGTGAAGCGATCGCCATCCGCATCGAAGCCCTGGCGGTTCGAGGCGGGATCGTGCGGCTTTACAGTGGCGACGGCGAACGAAGGATGCGCGGCGGCGGCCATCGGCTTAACCGGTGTCGGCGACTGTGCGAGTGCGTGGGAAACGGCGAGGGTAACAGCGGCTACGGTCAACTTCCAGTGACGGTTTTGCATGGGGAACCTCTTTCGCGGCAAAACAAAAATACGCAGAGACGGCCCGGTTGGTTCGGTACATCGCGCCTAGGTGATGTCCCTCTGCTGCAGCACCATCTGCGCGGCGAATGGGAAGGCCAGCGCGACGGCCCCGCGCAGCGCGATGGCAAGGCCGAGGTGGTCGGCAAAGGCCGGTGGTCCCTCGGGAGTCAAGGACAATTCGGTCAGCGTAAGGTCAGGCAGAGTAATCGAGGGCCACTTGTACTTCACCACCGACTTGGCGATGACGTACACCAGCACAACCCCAAGAGCCAGCAGGGCCCCGTGCCCCCGCGCCAGCACCGAGCAGAAGTAGGTAAGCCCGAAGAAAAGCCCAATCAGCAACAGGCCGGCCGTACAGTGCAGCAAGAAGATGGTCAGCATGGAGACCGGCCCGCCGGCGAGCTGAATGGGACCGCTCTCAGGGGCGATGCGATAGACCGCCAACGCCAGCACAGCGTTTGCCGCGGTCATGAGAAAAAGTTGTTGTGCCATGCCGAAACCCCAGTCGCTCCACACAAAGAAGGCGCGGCTGCGGGGCCGGCTGAAGAGAAACGAGCCGCTGCCTTCGCCGAGATCGCGGCCTACGCCGAACCTCCCGAATACCAATGCGAAAAAGCCCAGCGGAAGCGTCAGAATCGCAAACACGATCAGATAAATCTCGCGCGGATTGTCGTCGCCTGAAACTTGGGCGTGTTGCATCAGCGCGCCCACCTGAATCTTCAGCACGGCCCAAAGCAGCAGACCTACCAGCACCATGCCGACGGCGAAGGTGATGCGCGATTCACGCCAATACTTCCATAGATACATTGGTCTTCCCCTTTCCAACCACTTCCAGGAATATCTCCGACAGGTTCAACGGCGTCACGTCCAGCACGGTCGCGCCCTGGCTCACAAGCTGCGCCGCAAACGCATCGGCATCCGCGCGCACCACATACTCGGTCGTGCCCTCGCCGGTATTGGCGCTGACAATGTCCGGCGACTCGGCCAGCGGCAGCGTCTCGCCCACCACGCGGACGCGGCGGAAGTTGGTGCGCATATCTTCCAGCCGCCCCTCCAGCAACAGCTTGCCATGATCGATGATGCCCACCCACTCGGCAACGCGCTCCACCTCGGAGAGGTGATGCGACGAGAGAAACAGCGTGCGGCCCTCGTTGGCGAAGTCCTCCACCATCACCCGCAGCAGTTGATCGGTGACCACCGGGTCCATGCCTGCCGTGGGCTCGTCCAGCATCATCAGCTCGGCTCCCTGCGCCATCGCCAGCAGCAGGCACAGCTTGGTCCGGTTGCCGGTGGAGAGCTTCTTGAACTTGCGCGTCATGTCGAGCTCGAGCACTTCGGCGTACTTCGCAGCGAGCGCGTCCGACCAGCGCGGAAAGAATCCGCGATTGAAGCGCACCAGGTCGTTGCCGGTCATCGACGGCAGCAGCATCTTGTCGACCACCAGGCCGGTGCGCTCCAGGATGGCCGGGCTGTCGACGCGCGGGTCGAGTCCGAGCACGCGCATCTCGCCGCCCGACGCGCTCGCCAGGCCGGCCAGCAGGCGAATGGTCGTGGTCTTGCCCGCGCCGTTGCGGCCCAGAAACCCATACACCGCGCCGCGCGCGACGTTCATATCCAGCCCGTCCACGGCGCGAATGTCGCCGTAGTGTTTGTGCAGCGCGTGGGTTTCAATTGCAAGATCGTTCATTGCACTTCTCCGCTCATCTTGACTCCAAATCGTCGTACGAGTTTTCCAGCAGTTGCAGCAGCTCCGCCCGTGCCAGCCGGAGTTGCCTGGCCTCGACCGCCAGTTGCGTTGCCATCGGCCGCAGCCGGCGCAGCTTTTCCGACTTCATCAGCCCAGGGCTCTGGCTGCTGACGTAGCAGCCGCCGCCGGGAACGGTGCGCAGAATGCCGTCGCGCTCCAGGTTCTGATACGCGCGCGCCACCGTGTTGGGGTTGATGCGAAGTTCCGCCGCCAGCTTGCGCACCGACGGCAGGGCATCATCCAGCTTCAGCGCCCCGGCGGCAATCGCATGCTTCACCTGCGATTCAATCTGCAGGTAGATGGGAACTCCCAGGCCGGGCTGTACGCGGATGATCATACTGTATGAATACAGTAATACGGTTGCCGGATGTTGTCAAACATGAAAAATGACCACCACGAATCTCACGGATTGACACGGATCAAGGAGCAAATCGCGTTATCCGTTTTTTACCCGTGGAATCCGTGGTTTGTCTTGTTTCTATGCAACCCGCGCGATGCGGCCGTTGGTCAGCTCGAACTCTTCGCCGCGCCACACCACCGTGTGCGACGCGAAGCTCCACGCCCAGAACATCAGCCCGAAGCAGTCCCGCAGCGGCAGCAGCCAAAGGTCGCGCAGCACCTGTTCATCGCGCAGCACGCCCACTCCCACCGTCAGCGCCACCGACACCCGCGCCAGCAGCACCAGGCTCAGCAGCGTGAAGCTCCACAACGCAAAGCCGCTGGCGATGCAGTTCACCGCCGCCCAGGGAATGCAGTACGTAATCCCCAGCCCCACGTAGCCCCAGCGGCGCGAGTCGCGTGTGGACCGCGCCCAGCGCAGTTGATGGTCCCAGAAGCCGCGAAAGTCGTACGCGGGCACGGTCGTCTCCACCGTCTCGCCGCACAGCTCGATGCGGTAGCCGGCGCGGGCAATGCGCACGCCAATCTCGTAGTCGTCGGCCAGGTAGTCCACCAGCGGCTCCAGTCCGCCGGCCGCCGCCAGCGCCTTGCGCGAGACCGCCAGCGTCGAGCCGAGTCCAAAATGAATGCCGCCCTCGAGCTTGCGCGCGGTCAGCACGCCAGGCAGGAAGTCGGTCGAGATTCCCAGCGCCTCCAACCGCGCCCACAGCGTCAGCCCATGTCCCTCCGCAGCCGTGCGCCCCAGATAAGGCACCGTCACCATGCCGACTTTGGGATCCGCAAAGCATCCCATCACCCGCGTCAGGTAGTTGGGCGAGACGCGGATGTCGCTGTCATTAATCAGCACGTAGTCGTAGCTTGCCTGGCGCAGCATCTGGATCAGGTTGCTCACTTTGCCCGACGTGCCCAGCCGCTCCGGGCACACGATCAGCCGGATCGCGCAATCGGGAAACTCCGCGCGCAGGTGCTCAATCTGCTCCGCGGCAGGATCGTCCATACTGCTGACGCCGAACAGAATCTCGAACCGGCCCGCATACTGCTGCGCGCAGTGGCTCACGAATCCGGCATACATGCGCGCGTCCACGCCCTTCAGCGGCTTCAGGATGCTGACATCCGGCGCATATCCCACCCCGCCTGCACTCGCGCGCAGAGTCCGCCACCACGCGTGCTCAAAGTCGCGCGCCGCCCACAGCGCCAGCAGCATGTAAACCAACCCACCCACGGTCAGCAGCGTCGTCACCACCTCGACCGCCGTAGCAATGCCCATGGATTGAGTCTACCGAAGTCGCGTGCGCGCAACGCCCTCAGCGCCCGAACCAGCGCAGCGCGCGGGTGGAAGCGAACGCGTCTTTCTCTGCCCGCAGCGCCAGCGACGGCTCGTGGTACGTGCCTGTCGGTTTTGGCCCAGCCAGGAACTCCACATCCACGCGCCCAACCTTGCCCTGGCCGAACTCCAGGTAGCAGGAGCCCACTCCGCGATAGGCCGCCACCGGCGCTTCTCCGCGAAGCTGCGCGATGATGGACGCCGCTACCGTGCGCGCCGCGCCTTCCGCAAACACGCCCGCCTTGGGAGTGCCCACGCCGTTCACATCGCCCACCGCATACACCCGCGGAAACGCCGTCTCCAATGTCTGCTTGTTCACCGGGACCCAGTTGTAGGGATCGGCCGCCAGCCCCGACTCCACCACCACCTGCGGCACGCGATGCACCGGCACGCCCAGAAACAGCGCGTAGGGCAGCTCGGTGCCATCGGTCAGCACGGCCACCTTGCGCGCAGGGTCGAGCGCCTGCACCAGATTGTCTTTCACAAACCGGATGCCACGCTCCGCAAATGCCGCGAGAATGGCCTGCGAAGTTTCGGGCGACGGAGGAATGGGCACGCCGAACGGAATCACCATAGTGATCTCGGTCGCGTCACGCCGGCCGCGTTCCGTCAGATAGTCGTGCAGCAGCAGCGCCGTTTCGCTGGGAGCGGGCGGGCACTTGAATGACTTGCCGCACACCCCGATGATGGCCGGACCGCGCTCGAAGCGCACAATCACCTCGCGCAGCGCGAACGCCCCCGCCACCGTGTAGAACTCGTTGCCGCCTTCCACCAGCCCCGGCGTGGCGGACGGATCGAGATCGGCGCCCAGTGCCACCACCAGGAAGTCCGCCGCAAACTCGCCCGCGTCCGTCACCACCGTGCGCGCGGCCGGATCGAACGACCGCACCGTGGTCTGCAGGAACCGCACCCCCGGCTTCACCAGGTCGCTGTAGCGATGGAGGACCTGCGCCGGCTGCTCGCGTCCGAACATCACCTCCAGCTTGGAGAAGCCGAAGACGAACGCATCGCCCTTGTCGATCAGCACAATGTCAATGGCCTCGCCGAACGCCTGCGAGAGAATCGTCGTCAGCTCCAGGCCGCCGAAACCTGCCCCCAGCACCACCACCCGTGTCCGCATCGGCACACCTCTCCAGCGCAACCTCGCCGCTCAACCGGCGCGAGCGTCCGCCGGATGAGTGCAGGCAGCAGGGCCCAGGCTTCTCGCCCAGGCCCCCGTCATTCCAGGGTTATCGCTTTTCGTAGACCACGCGGTCTTTTTCCGCCATCTTGCCCGGCACCCACTCCGACTCGACAAAGCTCTTACCGTCGGGGCTCAGCGTGTAGGTTCCTTCGTACAGCACCTTGCCGTTCAGTTTGATGGTGAAGTCCAGCTTGTTCGCGCCGTCCTTCTTATACGTTGGAGCCGCTCCCGGAGGAATGTTCGGTCCGTTCACCTTGCCGTCGCTGCCGTCCAGCTTCGCATCGATCACTTCCTTCTGCGCAGGCTCCTCGATATGCAGCATATTGCCGTCAACCTGCATCACCATTACGTTTTCGACTGTCTCCTTATCCTTCACGTCGAGCCACTTGCCGGCCAGGCCATGCCTTCCGGACAGGCGCTTGTAGGTCTCGTCAAAGTCGTCCGACGTCCCGTTGGGACGCATGGCCGTCCCATGAATCATCATGGTCGCGCCGTCGGGCGAGAAGCTGCGGTGATATTTCGACAGCACGGTGCCATGAGCTGCAGTGGTAAAGTCAAAGCCCGCCTCGGACGTCCCGGTGCAGGTCACCGTGCGGTCGCCGAGGGTCGGATACGCCTTGCCGTCGCACGCAAAGTCATACTCGATGGAGCCGCCGTTCGAGAAGTGAAACTGGCCTCCACCCTTGGCCGTGTAGGTTATGGTATCGCCGCTCAGCCTGCTCCTCGCCTGATTCTCCTTCCAGGTGCCGTTCCACGGCGAATCGGCAGCAAAGCAGGGAGACACCGCGGCCATCGCCAACAATGCCAAACCCGCGCAACACAATAGCTTCTTCATAAGGTCGCCTCGTTCAATTTTGAAGTGGGAAATGCTCAGGGGCCCGGACTGCAATCACAGGTGCGTCGCTGGAGCCTGCCGCGAAACGCGGTTCGCACAGCCTATCAGACCTTCGCCAGCTTTGTCGCCATGCTCTTTTGACCTGTGCCAACTACCCATGGAGAAAACGGCCGTGGCGTATAGTTATCGCGAATACCAGCGTCGCGCAATGAAGCTCTGTGAACGTCTTTCCGGGCCCTCTCTCGCCATCGCCGTTCGGCCTCTGCTGACTGTGGTTCTCTGGCTGCCGGCGCTTATCTCTGCAAGGCCCCTGGTTGCCTCAGCGCAGGATGCCGCTGGTGCTAACTTCACATGCCAGGTTCGATCGCTGGCCGCGGTGCCACCGCCGGCGCCGCCTTCGTTGCCTCCAACACTGCGACAGTTGGCGGTCGGGAGTCAGGGCTACGCTGCGCCTGAGATGAAGCCGCTGTGTGCAGAAGGCCAGGTTCCGGTCCCGATCGGGGACCCTCGATACTTTCACAAGGGAAATCCCCTCATCGGGCCCTACGCGGCCCGTGGCCCTGAGCATGCGCTGCCTGGCGAATTCGTCAAAAGCAATCTGTTGCGCACCTTCGATCAGGTCTATGGCAAGAGCAGCAGCAGTTCCGCGCCGCCCCGCCCAGAATCGACCGCATTGCCCCCCGCACCAGCCTGCAACGGTGTGGCCTGGTTTAACGCTTGCTACTTTTACGCAAATGCGGCGGAAATCCCCACCTCGCTCGACGGCGGCGGCATGACCCTGGAGATTGTCGCGCCGCTGGTCGACGGCGACAACGCCAGCGGACACTCCATCGGCGAGATTGCCGTGGAAGGCACCGGCAACGCCGGCAGCACCCTCAACGATGTCGAGATGGGATTCAGTGTCGCCCCAAATCAATGGGGCAATAACAACCCGCATCTCTTCGTCTATCACTTCATCGACGGTGCCGAGACCTGCTACGACACCTGCGATTGGAACCAGTACAGCAGCACCTATTTCCCCGGCATGGATATCTCCACTCTGGACGGTCAGCAGGTTTACCTCGGCTGGGTTCAATATCAGGGCGCCTGGTGGGCTTGGTTCAACGGTCAGTGGCTGGGCTACATCAACAACTCGGTATGGACGAACAACTTCACCCAGACCGCACTGATTCAGTGGTACGGGGAAATCGCCGTGGTCGATAACTTTCCCCCGCGCTCGCAAATGGGCAACGGCCAATTCTCTGCAGCGACAACGGCGGCAAACATGTCGACTCTGTGCACTGTCAACGCCGGCATCTGGGAGTGTGATTACTCCGACCTGCAGTCCGCCGGCGCGACGCAAATCAGCTACTACGACATTCTGAACCACACCAACTTCGGCGCAATCCGCTACGGTGGTCCCGGCGAGACCGTTGGGACCGTACCCACGGTAACGGTATCGCCGTCTTCCGCGAACATAACCGCGGCGCAGCCCCTGACGGTGACAGTCACCGTCGCCGGAACCACCGGCAACCTGGTGCCCACAGGCCCAATCAATCTCACCAGCGGCAGCTACACCACGTTCTGGTGGTACACCCTGGCTAATGGCAGCGTAACCGTCCCCGTTCCTGCCGGATCGCTCGCAGTCGGGACTGACACACTCACGGTCAACTACGCGCCGGATATCACGAGCGCCTGGACCTACGACTACGCGTCGGCAACCGCAACTGTCTCGGTGACTGCAATCGCACCCAGCATCAGCTTCGCGGTCGCCGACCAGACCTACGGCACTGCCCCGTTCACGGTGGCCGCAACCTCGAACTCCGGTGGAGCGATGACCTACTCAATCGTCTCGGGACCGGCTACACTCTCCGGCTCGACTGTGACTTTAACCGGGACGGGAACGGTCGTGCTGCAGGCAAGCCAGGTTGCCGCCGGCCTCTATACCGCCGGCACACAAACCACCAGCTTCACTGTTTTTCCGAACACTTCGCCAACCATCACTTTCTCCGTACCGAACCATACCTATGGCGATCCGCCCTTCACCGTGGCCGCGACATCGCCCTCCAGCGGAGCAATTACGTACTCCGTGGTCAGCGGCCCAGCCACCGTCTCCGGCTCGACAATTACTCTCACGGGAGCCGGCACTGTGGAGTTGCAAGCAAGTCAGGCTGCGGCGGGCAGCTATACCGCCGGAGCGCAGACCGCCACCTTTGCCGTAGCTACCGAATCTCAGACCATCACGTTTGCCGCTCTCCCATCTTCCGTCAACTTTGGTGTCACACCGATCGGCCTCTCAGCCAGCAGCACGTCCGGTCTTCCAGTCGCGTTCAGCGTGCTCTATGGACCGGCATCGGTCAGTGGCAGCACCCTGACCATCGCGGGCGCAGGAACGGTCGTGGTGGCGGCCGACCAATCAGGCAATACGAACTATGCCGCCGCCGCCGAAGTGACGCACTTGATCACGGTCAACAAGATTGCACCGGCCGCGGGGTTGACTGCTTCGCCAAATCCGATCCTGATCCAAAATGTCCTGACCCTGACCGCGACGGTTTCGTCTTCGGCCGGCACGCCCACTGGTGCAGTGGTCTTTTCCGACAGCGGCACCGCGCTTGGCACAGTCAATCTCAGCGGCGGTATCGCGAACCTACCCACCTCCACGCTCACGGCTGGAGCGCACTCCCTTGCGGCTGCCTATAGCGGCGACGCGAACTTCACTTCTGTCTCCAGCACCGCCATTAGCGAGACCGTTGAGGATTTCACGTTGACGATAGGTGGCAGCGGTTCATCGCAGACGGTCCAGCCGGGCGGCGCCGCAAGCTACACCTTGCCGATGAGCCCGTCGGGCGGAACTACATTTCCCGCGGCGGTGACTTTTTCAACCTCCGGCGTGCCCACAGGATTTACGGCGACATTCAGTCCAACCTCTCTTGCTGCAGGCAGCTCGGCCACCAACGTCGCGCTGACCATTCAGGTCCCCGTAACTGCAATGCTGCACCAGCAGAGCGCGCCACCCGGCCGGGACCTTCCATTGGTTGCACTCGCCGTGTTGCTGCCCTTCGCCGCCGGGATCAGGAAGCCAGGCAACGCGCTGCGGTTCATCCGCATGGTCATGATTGTGGCTGGCATGGGCGGTCTGTCCATGCTCGCGGGCTGCGGCGGAGGTGGTGGCAGTAGCGGCGGTGGTGGCGGCAGCCAGCCCCAGACCTACAACATCACCGTGACTGCAACCTCCGGCACCTTGTCCCACTCGACCACCGTTACCATCACCGTAGAGTAGAAGGCCGTGGCAGTACGCAGACCGGCCATATGTAAGTTTGCCGGGCAGCCGTGTGAACGAAAGCGGCCTGTGCACTCTGCTACGCTGCTTGCATGAAGCCGGGAATGTTCAGCCAGGCTATTCGCCGGCGCCTTTGCCGGATCGGTCTCTTCGCGGGTACGTGCGGGATAGTTGCCGGCGCGGTCACCGCGGTTGACACCACCTGGTTTCTCGCGCACAGTGTCACCGCGAGCGGCGCCGTCGTCAGCATACGGGCCGTGCCCGATCAGGGGAACTCGACCTTCTACACTCCGGTGTTCGCATTCACCGCAAGCGATGGACACACCTACACGGTTGCATCCGATACCGGATCGAACACTCCGTCCTTTGCGCCGGGCCAGCAGGTCCCGGTCCGCTATAACCCCAGCGCACCCACCGCGGCGAAGATTGCAATTGCTGGTCAGTTGTGGCGTTTTCCGCTGGTTTTCGGCTCCGCGGGAGTGATCTTCTCCCTGATGGGATGGCTCCTGCTGCGCTCCGAGCGGCGGCGCAATCCCCAATTCACGCCGTTCGGACCGCCGCGGCCAGCGAACCTCGCGCAGCGATAAACCGCTCTGGGCTACTCGTACCTTAGCGCCTCGATCGGGTCCAGGTTCGCCGCCTTCCATGCCGGATAGATCCCGAAGATCAGCCCGATCGCGCATGAGCTCAGGAACGCCACCGCAATCCACAGCGGGGAGACCAGCGTCGGCAGCAGCAGCTTCAACCCAAACGCAATCCCGCTCCCCAGCAGGATTCCGATCACGCCGCCAACCGCGCACAGTGTAATCGCCTCCAGCGTAAATTGCGTCAGAATCGTCTTCTTGGTCGCGCCGATCGCCTTCCGAACCCCGATCTCCCGCGTCCGCTCGGTCACGCTCACCAGCATGATGTTCATCACGCCCACGCCGCCCACCATCAGCGCCACCGTCGACAGCGAAAACAGCAGCAGAAACAGCCCGCCCGTAATCTCGTCCCACAGCCGCGTGATGGTGTCCGTGCCGAAGATGGCGAAGTTGTCCGGCTTTTCGTTGGCCACTTTCCTCCGCCGCCGCAGCAGCTCGGTCAGCTCGTCCTCCACCAGCGCGCGGTTCTTTGGGTCGTCGTACTTCAGCGTGATCCAGTAGTCAAGCATCTCCGGATGCATGTCGTGGAACGTCGTCAGGGGGAAGAAGGCTTGGTTGTCCTGCGGGTTATCGCCGCCGCCGAACGCCTGCTTCTGCTTGTCCAGCACGCCCACCACGGTGAACACCATGCCGGCCGCCTCCACGTCCCTGCCTATTGCGCTCACCCCGGGAAACAGTTGCGCTGCCGTGTCGTACCCCAGCACGGTCACCTTCGCCGCCCGCTGCTCGTCCGTATCGTTGAAGAAGCGGCCTTCCAGCATCTCCAGTTCGTTCACGTCCTCCTCTTCCGGCGAAACCCCGGTCAGGATGGTGTTCTGCATGGTATTCCCGCCGCCTTTGATCGCGGTGACGCCGGCGCGTCCCGGCGCGTTGTTATCCGTATACTGCAGCGCCGGCGATACCGCCACCACATGCGGCAGTTCGCGCATGGCCTGCGAATCGTCGAAGGTAAGCTGCTTGCGCGTCAGCATCTCGCTGGTCGGCCGGCCGGTGAACGCCGGGAAGCGGAAGACGAACAGCACGTTCGATCCCAGCGACTCCACCAGCCCCGCAACGCTCTGGTTCAGCCCATTCACTACCGAAGAGATTGTGATCACGGTCATCACGCCGATGACGATGCCCAGGATGGTGAGCCCGCTGCGCATCTTGTTCGCGCGCAGCGTATTCAACGCCATCGTCACCGTCTCTTTTAGGTCATCTCTCCGCATCGCTCGTCTTCCTGTTCCCTGTTCCCTGTTCCCTGATCCCTGCCTCTAAAGCTCCGCCCGCAACGCCACAATCGGATCCAGATTCGCCGCTTTATACGCCGGATACACCCCGAAGAAGACACCCGTCCCTGCCGCCACAAATAATCCCAGCCCCACGCTCCACGCCGCCACACCCGACGGGAAACCCAGCAGCAGCGTCACCGCAAACGCCACGGCGAACCCGCCAATTACGCCGAATAGCCCGCCCAGCGATGCCAGCGCCACCGACTCCACCAGAAACTGCAGCATCACATCGTGGCCGCGCGCGCCCAGCGCCTTGCGAATGCCGATCTCCCGCGTCCGCTCGGTCACGCTCACCAGCATCATGTTCATAATCACGATGCCGCCCACCACCAGCGCAATCACTGCCATCGCCCCAGCCACCGCGCCAAACCACGCCGCCACCGTGGAGAAGAACCCCACCAGCGTGTTGTTGATGTCCAGTTCGAACGAGTCCGGCTGGCCCGGCGCGTCGTGCCGCCGCGAGCGCAGCAGCACCCGCACCTCGTCACCCGCCTGCTCCAGCACCGGTCCCGCCGAGCCCGCCTTAATATAGATAGTCACCGACTTCGCCGCCCCGTACGTTTTCATGAACGCGGTCAGCGGAATGCCCACCCAGTTGTCCTGGCTCTGCCCGAAGGTGCTGCCCTGCTTCTCGCTTACGCCGATCACCGTGTACGGCTCGCCATCTACGCGCAGTTCCTGCCCCAGCGGGTCGATGCCGGGAAACAAATTGTCGCGAATGTCCGTGCCGATGATCGCCACCGGCGCCGCGTGCTCCTCATCCGCCGCGGTAAAGCCGCGTCCCTCCGCAATGTCCAGGTTCTGCAAGCTCGGCATCTGCCACGTATACCCGCGAATCACGCAGTCGGTCACTGAGTTGGTCTCGCGCGTCACCTTCGCCACCTGCGTCTGCTGCGCGCCCAGCGCCACGCAACGCTTGCAGTTGTCGCGCACATACGCGTAATCGTCGTAGAGAATCGCCTTGCGCTTCTGGATCGCCTCGTACTGCTTGGTGCTGGTGATGATCGCCGGAAACCGCGATACCGTGAACACGTCCGCACCGTAGCGCGTGAATTTGGTGGTCACATACATCATCGCGCCGTTCACCAGCGTCACCACCGCGATCAGGCTGGACACCGCGATCGTCATGCCCAGCAGCGTCAGCACCGTGCGCATCTTGTTCTGCCACAGCGACTGCAACGCGAGCTTGACTGCCTCTTTGAATTCCATCGGGGTCTGCTAATGATTGTACGCAGCCCACGCGCATCGGGTTCGCCCGTGGGTTTCTACTCTCCCAGCAGTGCGACTCTTTCCGCCGCAGCCGCCGCGCGCAACTCCCGGTCCAGGCTGGCCAGCGGCAATCCCCGCCGCATCGCCAACTCCAGATAGGCCGCGTCATAGATGGTCAGCCGGTGACGCTCCGCCAGCCGCAGCGTCGATCGCCACGCATGTTTCTCCGTATCCGGATCGGTCTGGATCGGCAGTAACTCAAGGTCCGCCAGCGTTGCATCGCGAAAGGCAGCGTCCATCCGCCCTCGCCGAACGCCCATCTCCAGCACGTTGGCGATCTCCAGCCGCCACAACGAAGGCACCCACGCGCCAGCCGCGATGAGCTGATCGAAGACGCTTGCAATCGCCTCGCTGCGCTCCTCCATATAGATCCACGCCAGGGTCGCCGAACTATCCAGAACCAGGCTCACGGACGACCCTCATCCCGGTCCCGCTTCAGAGCTTCCCAGTCGAATCCTCCGCCTAGAATCTTAGCCCGGGCCCGAATGCGCTCCGCTGCCGCCATCGCCTGCGTCCGGTCCACGGCGCCGGAGTTGGGAACCAGCCGCGCGACAGGTCTGCCATGCCGCGTGATGACAATTTCCTCGCCATCCTCCACCTTGTCCAGCAGGCTTCCCAGCGTGTTCTTGGCCTCGAAGGCTCCAATTTGCAACATGATCCACCTCAATCTAGCTTAGTCTAGCTCATTTATTATCATCTGTCGATGCCGTCGAGAAACAGAATTACTCTTGACACGGTCCCGTTTTACCCCTACATTGTAGTCCATATGAACCCCAACCCCTCTCTCGGCGAATTCGAGCAGATCGTCCTCCTCGCCGTCCTGCGCCTCGGCGACCAGGCCTACGGCGTCACCATCCTCGCCGAGATCGCCGCCAAGACCGGCCGCAACCCCTCCCCCGGCGCGCTTTACACCACGCTGCACCGCATGGAGGACAAGGGCCTGGTCACCTTCCGCGACGGCAGCCCCACGCCCGAGCGCGGCGGTCGCGCCAAGCGCTTTGTCACCGTCACCCGCGAAGGCCGCAACGCCCTCGCCAGCGCGCAGTCCGCCTACCGCAGCCTCCTCGAAGGCCTCGACCTCCTGCCGAATCCCCTTGTAAGAGGGGCGTTGTAAATGTTGCGCGTGGCCAAAGTTCTAGCCAAGTTGGCTTTGCTCGCGGCTGCTGGGATCGGCCTGTTCCTGGGATCGCTTTGGCTAGACCATACGAGAGCGACAGCGTTGCCGACGTCTACCGGCTCGTTCGCGGTCAGCCGCAATATGTATGTTTGGACTGACCCTGCGCATTTTGACCCGTTGGCACCTCCAGGCACCAAGCGGGAGCTTTTTGTCTGGATTTGGTATCCCGCAGAGCCTCGACAACAGTCTCAGACGCTCGACGACTACTTACCGGCTCCGTGGCGAACAGCCGTTGAACATCTGTGGGGCATTACGAAGGTTTTGACACGGGATTTGTCCCGAATCCAGGTGAATAGCATCCGCGACGCTCAGGTATCGTCCCAACAGCGTTCGTATCCCGTGGTCCTGATGCGAGGGGGACTTGCGAGCTTGGTCATAAGCTATACCAGCCTTGCGGAAGACCTTGCGAGTCACGGCTATGTGGTGGTTGGTTTCGACGCTCCCTATCGAAGCTCCCTGGTGGTTTTCCCTGACGGAAGAGTGATCGCGAGGGCGCCCCAGAACGACTTGGACGCGGTCAGCGGGAGTTCTGAAGAGCAACTCGCCAACAAACTCGTCCAAGCATGGAGCGGGGACATGAGCTTCGCGCTGGATCAACTCGAACAACTGAACACGTCTGATCCTTCGGGCAGATTCCCGGGACGGCTGGACATGCGGCGAGTCGGGGCGTTCGGCCATTCGCTCGGCGGCGCCGAAGCCCTGCAGTTCTGCCACGACGATGCTCGCTGCACGGCGGTCATCGACGTGGACGGAATTCCTTTTGGCAGTGTCGTCCACGAAGGTGTCACACAGCCGGCAATGTTTCTTATGAGCGACCACGCCGGCGACGCCGCTGATCCTGATGACGCCCAAATCACGGCAAACTTTGGCTCCATCTTTGCCCGGCTGCAGCGTGACCGCTGGTCGGAAATCATGATCCGTGGCTCGGATCACTACATGTTTAGCGATGACGCCGCGATCAGGAGCCCGCCGGTGATGCGCGTGCTGCGGGCGTTGGGCGTCGTGCATCTCGATGGCCGCCGCCAGATCGCCGTGACAACACACTGCATCAGCGCCTTCTTCGACGCATATCTCAAGAGTACCGGCACGCCGCAGTTCCACATCTCATCTCCTCTTTATCCTGAGATTCAGGTTCTCAAGTGACCACATGGGGCTGAGACTAATCGAGGCCAAACTGTATAAAGGAGTCGCCATGCCTAACACGTCCCCCGCCGAACTCTTCCTAGCGCTGTTCGCCGGCCCGGCTCGCGCCGCCGCCATCATGGGCGACCTCGCCGAGATGGCGCAGGCCCGCGGCCGCGTCTGGTTCATCGCCGCGTACACCCGCACGCTCTTCACCTTCACCTGGCGCATCGTGCTCGCGCTCTTCGTCGCCGACGTCGGCCGCCAACTCGCCTTCGACACCTTCCATCTCTACATGCGCATCACGCCTGCTGCCTGGCGGAACGCCACCGGCTCATGGATCGACCTGCTCAACCACACCGGCCCACTGCTGGCCTGCGTCATGTCGACGCTCTGGTTCGCGCTGTTCTTCGCCCTGGTCCGCTACGGCCGCCGCGACGCGTTCGTTCGCCTCACTGCGCTGGTCACCGCAGGCGCGTTCATTGCCTTCCTCGCCATCCCTTGGGTCTCGCTCGCCGCAGCCGCGGCCACGCTGGCGCTCGCTTGCGCCGCTTTCCTCTCGCATTCCTGGCGTAAACCATTCGAAGTTCTGGCCTGGACCGGTGCCGCCGGCCTGCTCGCACTGGCGGCCTTCACCATCCTCTCCCGTCAGTTCCTGTCGCAACATCCGGCCATTGCCCACAGCCTCTCCAGCCACCCGCTCGCCGCCAACGCCCTCGTGTTCAGCTTCCAGGGATCGCTGCTGCTGGTTGCGATCGTTTGCTCCCGCCTGCACAAGTTGCTGCTCCAGCCGCGCACAATAGCCTGACCATCAATCCTGTTTCGTTAAGGGCACGGCTTCAGCCGTGCCGCAACCGCACCAACTCGCCTTGCGGCTTCAGCCGCTGAGGTCAGGATTTGAATCCCGGCCACCCGCTCTCCAACTGCTACACTTACACTGCAGGCGGCTGGATGATCGCTGCCTCGCGCGGTTCGCCGTCGCGAGGGGGAGGAAAGTCCGGACTCCGCAGGGCAGTGTGCCGGATAACGTCCGGGATTTGTGCTTCAAGGCACAAAGACGGCCAGTGCAACAGAAAATATACCGCCGGCGTTCCCCCTCAAGGGGCCGCAGGTAAGGGTGAAATGGTGCGGTAAGAGCGCACCGGACGATCAGTAATGATCGCCGCATGGTAAACCCCACACGGAGCAAGACCAAATAGGCAGGGATCGCGCCCGCACTCTCCAGCGGGCACGAGCGTATCGGCCCGATGCGCCAAGGCAGAGAGTTCAGGTTGGCTTCGGTCAATCAGCCGAAACTTGCGGGTAGGTTGCTGGAGCGCCGCGGTAACGCGTCGCCTAGAGGAATGATCGTCTAGAACAGAATCCGGCTTACGGGCCGTCTGCATGGGACGTGGCCCCGGAACTCCTCGCCGAGTTCTGGGGCCACCAACTTCTTACACCCAATCCCGCAAATCCGTGCAAAGTGGCCGCGCGACGTATACTGGCCGGTCACAGGAGTCATTGGAGTATATGGGGACGGGCACGGCATACGTATTGCTCAGGAACGGTTATGCAGATTGGGAAGCAGCCTCTGCCTTGGCTGAGTTGCGGCGGACGTTTGGTTTCTCCGTAAAGACAATTGGTATAGACATGGATCCAATTGTGAGCATGGGAGGGATAACGGTCGTTCCGGACCTCGCCCTGTCGGAATTTACGCCTGGATGTGCAGCCATTCTGATACTTCCTGGTGGCGATGCATGGATGGAGCGAGAGGTTGCGGCGGTTTCAGAGGCGGTGAATGCCACGGTTGCCGCGGACCGTCCTGTTGCGGCGATTTGCGCGGCAACGCTGGCTTTGGCGCACGCCGGGCTTCTCGATAACCGTCTGCACACAAGCAACGGAACTGGGTTCATCGAGAGATATGTGCCCAAGTACTGCGGACAGCAGATGTACCGTCCATCTCGTGCAGTCGGAGACCAACTCGTGATTACGGCAAACGGCCTCTCGCCGGTTGCATTTGCCGCCGAGATTTTTCGAATGTTGGTTCCAGAACGAGCACAGGATATTGAGACTTATCTAAGCCTCTACGCGCGCGGAACACTCGACTAATCCTCTTCCGGCTTCTCGATATGGTCGATCACCAGCCGCTCGTCGGGCCCTTTCGCTGGTTCCAGCCGCAGACCGAGCTGTTCCAGGCCATCCTCAATGGTGGGAGCATCCTCACCGCCGCCCAGGTGTGAGTCGGGTTCCATGTTCTTGTTGCCGCCCAATGGCAGCGCAAAAATATACGGACCCGTCAGGTTGGTGTGGTCGGCGACGGCGCGGTCCATGTAGACGCTGAGTATCTCCGCCAGGTTCGCCATGGTAGTCCCCTGAAGATGGATGGTCATGTATCCAGTCGATGGATCGTCATGGATCCAGTTAAATGTTCTGCCGGTCTGCACGATGCCGCCAGGCAGCTTGGTTTCGTCGCCATCCTTGTACGGGGTCAGTTTCACCTTCTTCGTCGCGGTCAGCGCATAGATGTCCTTGGGCGAGTTATCCACCCGGATCTTCAGCTTCACCGTGTCCGCCAGCACCTTGCGGATCAGCACGCGGCGCGCGGTAAGGTCCAGCTTCTGCCAGGCTGGAAAATCTTCCGCCGCCACCTTCACGATGAACTCGTAGCGGTCGTTGTCCACCCACGGCGGATACCCGCTCTCCAGGGTGTAACTCCTCAGCGACCCGGTGTAGGCAAAGTAGATGATGCGCGATAGCGGCTCGCAGTGATAGGCCAGATAGTCGGCCGTCATCGGCATATCCACTTTGGCGGTGCCGAACCTGCCCTCAGGACACCGCTTGAAGGACACCACGTCAAATGAAATGTTCGCAGGCACGGCATCCATCGGTGCATACACCCCGGCGGTCGGCGGAGCCGGCGACTGCGCATGAGCGAGCAGATGTGCGCTTGCGCCCCAAAGGGCAACAGCGCAGATCAGAGCCCGCACCATCCGCCAGTCCACGGCTTCAGTCACTCCACCCATTCAGGCCCCCGATCTTGACGGGTCAAGAATCGCACGCTGTAGCAGCGTACCAGAGTCCGCCAGGCTGTGACACTACCGGCTGCGAACGAGGGCCACCAACTTTTTCCGCCAAAATTCACCGCGAACACCCTTCTTCGCTGTACTATTCAGACTCTCCCCATTTACCTCGCACGTCACTCAAGAGCCTCGAGCGTGACCGGAAAGGGAATCTCCGTGGACAGCGCCGCGCTTCAGCTTATCTGCCCGAAAGGACACGGGCCCGGCCAGCCCGGCTCGGGATTCTGTACCGTGTGCGGGTCTCCGCTGGTAGTCCCAATCCCGCCCGCGCCACCGCTGTATCAGCCTGCGGCAGTGCCATCCCAACCCGCAGCATCCGCTGCGCCGCCCATAGCAGCCGGCTCGCCATCCGCACCCGCGCCTGCGCCATCCGCACCGTCGTCTTTTTCCTTCACCGCACCGCCGCCTATCTGCAAGGTCTGCGGCGGCGGCGGGCTCCATCTCGATCCCGCCGAAGCCATCTGCACGGAATGCGGATGGCTGCGTCCCTTGTATCCCGGTTACCAGCTCGATCGCACCGTCTTCCTATGGGCGCAGGACGGCCAGGCGATGAACACCCTGCACAGCATGTCCGTGCTCAACACCGTCGCCCGCACCGTCTCCGACAAAGTTGGCCGTCCCTGGATCGAAGCCACCTACAACGGCATTCTTATCGGTCCCAATCAGCTCCCCAATGTGTGGAAGCTTGCGGTGCTCGCGGCCCGGCTCATCGGCGTGCCGTACATGCCCGACGTCTATGTCTCGGGCGACAGCATGTGGAACACCTACACCTTTGGCTCGGACACCAGCTCCTTCATCGTGCTCGGCACGGCCATCCTCACCAATTTTCACAATGACGACCTGCTGTTCGTGCTGGCCCGCGAAATGGGACACTGCCGCGCCGGCCATGCCCTCTGGAAAACGGTGATTCGCTTCGTCGCCGGCGAAATGAGTCCAGCCAGCGGTTTGCTCTCGGGAGGACTGCTGGGCGCCATCAGTCCCACTAAACTGATCGGCGGCGCGCTGGAAATGCCGCTCATGGCATGGTCGCGCCAATCCGACGTTACCGCCGACCGCGCCGGCTTGCTCGCCATCGGCGACGTGGCCCTCGCGCGCCGCGTGCTGCTCACCTGGTCCATCCGCTCGTCCACCATCCTGAAGCAGGTCAACATCGAGCAGTGGATGAAGCAGGAGGATGCCAGCGCCGATCAGTTGACCCACATCTCCGAAATGACAACTTCCTCGTCGATGTATACCGCGCGGCGCTTGCGGCTCCTGGGTCTGGCGGCGCGCGAGACCAATCTGATGCAATGGAGCGAAAAGATCCAGCCCACTCGCAAGCAGCTTTCAGCCGCACTTAATCCGCCACCCAAGCCGGCGCCCGCCCCGTCTGCTGCCAAAACCGCTCCGCCGCCGGCTCCCCAGGACTCCATCCGTGTCGTTTGCAGCAAGTGCCAGAACGCCATGCGGATTCCGCTTGCCGTCCTGCGCGGCAAGACGTCGCTCAACGTCCGCTGTCCGCAATGTCAAAACGTTATGACGCTGCGGTCGAAACCAACCACACCATCCCCGGTACCAGCCGGTCCGCAAAAGTAAACGCGTGACTCCGGAAGAAAGGTATTTCCATGGCAGACGATAGCAGCGACGAATTCGTAGTCGACCCCACCACCGGCATCGGAAGCGACGTAGCCGTCCCCGACGCCATCGAAGAATTCGTCATCGACCCCGCCACCGACACCGGCGAAGACGAGTACGTTCCCGGTGCCGATGCCGCCGATACCACCGACGAATTCGTGGTCGACCCAGCCACCGACACCGGCAGCGATGTGGAAGTCCCCACCGATTCCACCGATGACTTCACAGTTGACCCCGACACCGGCATCGGCTCGTAGGCCGCCGCCCACGCGTCCGCGCCCACCATTCCTTATGAATTCACTCCCAGAAATAACACCGTAAGAAAGGCCACCCCATGCCCACCGATGACACCAACGACATATTCGACGCCACCCCCGATACAACCGACGCCACCGACAACGTAGCCGACCTCCAGGATCAGGCCCAGCAAGCCGTCGCCGACGGCGACTACGCCACCGCCGCGGACTATCAAGGCCAGGCGGAAACCGCGGCAGCAGCGGCCGGCGACACCAGCGACCTCACCGGTCCCGACTCCAGCGACCTCGAAACCGCGGCCACCGATCAGCAGACCGCCGCCACCGATCAGGCGCAGGAAGCCACCGATGCGGCCTCCGGCAACTACGCCGCCGCGACCGACGACGCCTCCGCCGCTTCCTCTGCCGCCGCCGGCGCGGACGCAAGCGGTGGCGGACTCACCGACGACGGCTCGGCCGATACCGAACAATTGGACGAGAGCTGGGCCAACTGGGACCAGGAAACCGCCGACCAGGACGCCACCACCGCCGCCAGCTACGCCGCAGCGGCCGACTCGCCCGACGCGACACCGAGCGACGCGGCAGACGCGACTCTCTACGGCGACGCCGCCGCAGGCGAAGATCAAACCGCCGCAGGCCTCGGAGACGAAGGCACCTACGACGAGGCCGCAGCCGATCCCGTCCCCGACGACACCGCAGTGGACGACTCCGCCGCAGTTGACGACTCCGCCGCAGTTGACGACTCTGCCGCAGCCGACGACAGCGCCGCGGTCGACGATTCCGTGCCCAGCGACGACGACGTGTCCGACGCGAGCTAGCATTGGGTGTCCCACCAAACCGGGTGCCCCATGATCAACGAGCCGGCGCAAGCCGCTCGTTTATCGTGGGGTTACTCTCCTACGTCGCATCCTTGCGCCAATAAACCGTCGGCACTTCCGCGTCACTGGGAAAGTTGATGCACAGCGCCGGCGAAGCCATCTGCAGCGCGAACTGGTCCAGCGCCGCCAGTCCCGCCGCCTCCTCCACCGTGCTTACGGGGATATACGTGACGTACTGCGGATCGTTGCCCTCCACCCAGTCGATCCATTCAAAGAACTCGTGGAAATAAAGCTGGCCGCACTCCCTGCACTTCAACAGATACCGCCGCAGATGGCTGTCATCCTCGTACGTATCGATCAGCTCAAAGCGCTCCTTCATCCCTCCACGCACCAGCTCCGGCTTCTCCCAGTAAACGCACTGCCGCGGTTCGGTGAACCTATGCCGCGCTATGTCTGGTTCCATGTTGGGCCATGCACTCCAGAACGAACTCTACTCCTCCGCCCGAATCAGATATCGGCTCTCCCGCAAATTCCGGTGCACATTCGCCAGGTGAAACAGATACTGCCCGAACTCCGCCGCCACCAGCCGCATCATCTTTTCCCGCTTGCCCACTGCAGCCATGCGGTAGCAATCCCGGCCCAGCGTGGCAAAGAAGTCGATGTTGTGCCGATGCCGGTTCTGGCTCTGGAAGAAGCCCGCATACAGCAAAATGTGTGCGCCGGCCGACTCCATCCACAGCGGGTTATTCGCGCTGGTCAGTTGCCGCAGCATCATCTCCGCGATCTGGGTCAGGTCGGCAAACTGCCGGAACTCCGTCTCGCCCACGCTGTACTCCGGCGAGAGCACCGCCAGCCGGTCCACCGATTGCAGGCAGAAATGTCCCAGCACGCTGGCCAGATAAACACCCGTGGAATCGCGAATCCGCGCCCACCGCTCGCTTCCCATCTCATCCTGCAGGTGCGACGCCCAGAAGTTCAGCGCCCGTTCTTCCGTAACCCCATACAAATTCTCAAAATCAAGATCCTGAGTAGATGGCATGTCTGGTGCCCTCCAGCCCACGTTCCCTTAAACCCGGACTTGGGAAAAAGTATGCCTATTGTGCTTTGCCCCCTCCGGCATAGCAATGATTATTAAGTGTCAGCCCGCATACAACTCAGTACCCACCCCGCCGGTACCCGCTGAATCGGGTGTTGGCTACCCGCCTGTCATTGATCGGTCTCGATCCTTCGTTACCAGACGCGATATATGCGGAACGTGGAGTATAAATTCTAATGACCTCAGCCGCTCGAACGACTACTCGTATTCGTGATCATGTGAGGAACACTCTTCTTTTTGTCCTCCTCTGCGTCCTAGTTTCTTTTGCGTTTCTGGGACTCGTCTTCCTGGTCGAAGACCGGTGGGGGCATGACACATTCATCCGGTGGGGTGGGCTTGCTGGCTTAACGTTGGGCCTGTTCGGGCTTTTTGTAACCGACAGCGAGAAGTTCCTCCGAGAGTCGCGGTTTTGGGTGGTGACCGCGATTCTCCTCGTGGGGCATTTGGCAGCTTTTGCGATAGTGCTCACCCACGTTGAAGAGTGGAAGCTGGCGTGGTTCATGGTGATGGTCGTCGAATATCCACTCTTCCTCTTCCTCAGAGACAGATTCGTGTTGCCTGGTGCCCCATACTAGCTTCGCTAGGGCGGGATCATACCATCGCCGCGTCGCGCACCCCACCTTGAACCTCGAACCTCGAACCTCGAACCTTTACAATGATCCCCAATGCCCGCCGCCATCGAGACCACCTCTCTCACTCGCCGCTTCGGCGACTTCACCGCCGTCGATAACGTGAACCTCACCGTCGAAGCCGGCCAGTTCTTCGGCTTCCTCGGCCCCAACGGCGCGGGCAAGTCCACCACCATCAAGATGCTCACCGGCCTGCTCGCGCCCACCAGCGGCACCATCCGCATCCTCGGCGCGGACCTGACCCAGAACTCCGCTGAACTCAAGCGCCAGATCGGCGTCGTCCCCGAAGGCATGGCGCTCTTCGGCCGGCTCACCGCCAGCGAATATCTCCGCTTCGTCGGCCGCATGTACGGCCTCGACCGCGCCACCACAGAGCAGCGTACTGCCGAACTCCTCGACTTCATGAGCCTGGCCGACGAACAGAAAAAGCTGGTCACCGACTTCTCCCACGGCATGCAGAAAAAGCTCGCGCTCGCCGCCGCCGTCATCCACGGCCCCAAGGTCCTCTTCCTCGACGAGCCCTTCGAAGGCGTCGACGCCATCGCCGCCGGCACGCTGAAGCAGATGCTGCAGCGCATGATCGCGCGCGGCGCCACCATCTTCCTCACCTCGCATGTGCTCGAAATCGTCGAGCGCCTGTGTACGCACATCGGCATCATCCACCGCGGCCAGCTCGTCGCCCAGGGCTCGATTGAACAGTTGCGCGCGGGCGTGGCCAGCTCCGGAAGCGTACCGCTCACACTCGAGCAGATCTTCCTAGAAATCGTCGGCACCGATCGCACCGGCAACCTCGCCGCCACCCCGCCGGAGCAGGAGCTCTCGTGGCTCAGCTAGACGACCGCGCCGCATCCGCGCCCATTCCGTCTCAGCCTGCGCCGTATCAGCCTGCGCAGTATCAACCTGCGCCGGCCATTCCCGCCGCCACGCAACTGCTCGCCATCGCGTGGATGCGCTGGCGCATGTTCGCCAACGGTTTCCGTCGCCAGGCTGCCTCCGGCAAGTCCGCCGGATTTGTCCTCTCCATCCTGCTGCGGATGATCCTCTGGCCTATCCTCGCGTTATGGGTCATCGGACCCGCGATCGGCGCCGCCTTTTTCGCCTGGCGGGCCATTGCCCATCACCATCCGGAGAGGCTCATCCCGCTGCTCGCCGGCGTCGCCATCCTGTGGCAATTCATCGCCGTCAATGGGACCAGCATGGCGGCCACGCTCTCCACCTTCGAGCCCGCCTCGCTCCTCCGCTTTCCGCTGCGCTTCGGCCGCTACCTGCTCCTGCGCCTGCTGCTGGGGCTGCTCACGCCCAGTACCATCGTCGGCTGCCTGGTGCTTTTCGCCGCGGCCCTCGGCATCGGCATCGCCGACTCCTCGCTCGCCCCCGCCGCCTTTTTCGTCCTCGCCATCTACGCCGCGCTCAACATCTTCTTCTCGCGCATGATCGCCGTATGGCTCGAACGTTGGCTGGCCACGCGCCGCGCCCGCGAGATCTTCGGCGCGCTTATGGCGTTCGTCTTCATCGGCTTCCAGTACTTCAACTTCAACCGCCTCAAGTTCCGCCGCCCTACCGGACATCCGGCGCACCCCCCGACCGACAGTTGGCTTCTGAACTTCCTCAATGGGAACTACCACTTCCTCAACTGGCTACCGCCGGGCTTCGCCACCAACTCCATCGTCCCCGGCCATGCACTCGTTCGTCTCGCCCAGTTCGCCGCACTGCTCGCCTGGACCGCGCTCTTCCTCGCCGCCTTCGCCTTCCGTCTGCACCGGCAGTTCCTCGGCGAGTACATCAGCGAAGGCGCACCCCGCACCACCGCCGCCGCCTCAACTCCGCGAGCCTTTCCGCGCGCGCCCGCTCCAACCCCAGCCGGCGTCTTCAACCAACAACTGACAACTAACAACCAACAACTATTTTCCCCCACCATCGCCGCCTGCCTGCGCAAGGAGTGGCTGTACCTCCGCGGCAACAGCAACCAGATCGTCGCCATGCTCACTCCGCTGGTCTTCGTCTTCCTCTTCGCCAAGGGAATGCTCGCGCGCCATCCGTCGTACCTGCTGACCGGCGCCATCGGCTACTCCTTGCTCGGGCTGATGGCCGCGCTCTACAACATCTTTGGCGCCGACGGGGCAGGCGTGCAGCTCTACCTGCTCGCACCCGTCCGCCTGCGCGACGTCATCCTCTCCAAGAACATCGCCAGCCTTGCGCTGCTCGGCGCCGAAGCCGTCCTTGCCTGGTGCGTGGTTGCGGCGGTGGCCACCGTTCCCATCCCACTCTCCATGCAGATCTCCACCTTCCTGTGGGTCATCTTCATGCTCTTCGCCAACCTCACCCTCGGCACCCTGCGCTCCATCCAGGCGCCGCGCAAGATCTCGATCGCCCAGGCCCGCCGCATGCGCAGTCCCGCGACCGGCAAGACCAGCGGCCTGCTCGTGCTCGCCATCCTCTTCGGCAGCATTCTGCTCCAGGTCCCGGTCACGCTCATCTGCCGCCACTTCCACAATCCCTGGCTGGCCGTCGTCATCTTCATGCCGCTCGCCGCCGTCGCGGTCGCAGCCTACGCGCTCCTGCTCTCCAATGCCGACCGCCTCATCCTCACCCACCGCGACACCTTCGCTCAGGAACTCTGCAGCGACTAACATAGCTCGAATACAAATCCTTCCACCGGAGACACTCGCATGGGCTTCTCGCTCCACCACCTGCACCACTTCAATCCCTGGGCCATCCTCGTATCCGCGCTCATCCTCTGGGTTCTCGGCGCCGTCTGGTATTCCCCCGCGCTTTTCTCCAAGCCCTGGATGGCCGCACTCGGCATCGTCCCCGACTCAAGCAGAAAAGGCCTCGCCACCGGCATGATCGCCTCCTTCCTCGGAGACCTGCTGGTTGCCTTCGCCCTGCTTCACGTCATCCTCTGGTCCGGCGCCCGGCACTTCGCGGCGGGAGCCTTCGTCAGCTTCGTCTGCTGGCTCGGATTCTTCGCCGCAACCCAGTTCCCCCAAGGCATCTACGAGCGCCGTCCCACCCGCCTCTTCTGGATCAACAACGGCTACTGGCTCATCGGCCTGATCGTCATCGGCGGCCTGATGGCCGTCTGGCAATGAGCCCAGGAGGTTCGACCATTCCCATGAGGCTCCACTCGCAAATAGTGGTGCTGGTTCTTTCGCTGCTGGCGCCGCAGGCCTTCGGTCAGCCCACCGCGGCGCAAGACACTCGCATGAGTCTATTTGGAAATCTCTCTCTGCGCTTCAGCCGCGATGGCAGCCTGCTGCGCGCGATCGGCCGCAGTCCCGGTGACACCAGCCAGAGCCAGCATGTCCGCGCCGTCACCTTCGCCGCCCCAACCGGCGCCGTCGTCCACATCGTCGATCTCCAGCCGGATACCGACGTCTCTTCCGTCACCTCCGACGGAGCGACGGCCATCGTTTCCACCAGCACCTCCACCGTGAACATCTCCGCATCCCACGAGAATGAGGGGCTGTTTCTGCTCGATACCGCCACCGGAAAGCTGCAGTCCGTCCCTCACTCCTGGTATGGGCCCGATTCGGATCGGGACGCCGCTATCTCCGGCGACGGTCGCCTCGTCTCAATCTATTCCGAAACCGACTCCCCCACTCCCATGACCGTCACGGTCTACGACTGGCAAACCAAGACCCTCGTCGCCACCAGAACCAGTGAATACGTGGCTGCCGGCGGAAGCGTGGACGGCCGCGTAACCGAGGACGGCCAAGTCGCGTTCGAAGGCAATCGCGTCGGCAGCACCATCGTCGACCTGAAAACAGGCCGCGTCATGGCCCAGTTTGGCCCGTCCTCAATGCGATCCCCCAACGGAGCATGGGCTGTCCAGTTTCCCAATCTCAATTGGGATGAGTCGGCATCGAAGGATGTTCTCGTGAAGAACGGCAAGACCGGCGTCACCCTCGGCAAGCTCGACTATACGATTGCCGACAGCGAAATCTACGGCTCGCTCACCGGGGCATTCTGCGGCACGTCGCCCCGCTTCATCCTGGTCAACGATAAAGCTGTCGCAGCCTATGCGCTGCCTTCGGGCAAGCTGCTCGCGACCTTTCCCGCATCGACTTGGAGAGATGCCAGCGCCAAAGACGTTACCTCTCCAGCCATCGCCTGTTCGCCGGCGGGAACCCGCGTCGCCATTCTCTCCGGCACGCGGCTCACTTTCCACGATCTGAAATAAGAAGATGAAATCCGGAATTGGCACAAATCGTTAAGGGCGTTAAGGGCACGGATTCATCCGTGCCGTAAGCGCCTCATAAATGACCACGGCTGGTAGCCCAAGGCTTTAGCCTTGGGTCTCAGCTGAGGTCACTGTATGCGGCTACTTCTTGTTCGGATACGCCGGCACCGTAAAATCCTGCACCCGCTGCTGCACCGTCTCGGCCACGCCGCTCAGAAACACCCGCAGCGCCGGCTTTTCCCAGTAAGCCTCCTGCGTCACCTCCACCAGCCGCCCATTCCGCAGCAGCAGATACACCCAGTCGTGCATGGTCACATTCAACGAGCACTTCACCGGCGGCAGCGGTCGCCCGTTCTCCGGAATATCGTCCGAAGGCATCAGCACCTCCAGCCGCTTCCCCGGCTTCTTCCATCGCGCCGGCAGTGAGTCGAACCCCGGCCGCACCCGCACCCGAATGCAGTCGTTGTACGTGAACGTCAGCCCCTGCGTCCCGCTCGGCGGAGTCACCAGGTCGCCGCGCCCGGTGCCGGAAAACACCGGCTCCTCATCCGGCAGGTCCATTAACCGCCCCACCACGATCGGCGCATGGAACGAGCACGGATCGCTGGAGATTCCGCTGATCGAGATCGGCCCGCCCGGGTTGGGATTGATCGAGTCCAGCACGCCCCCAATCCCGTCGCACGCCACCGCCTCGCCCGGACTCATCCGCGGCGTCCGGTGGGTCTCGTCCGAAGCCAGCACATGCACCCGCAGCGGATACTTCTCGAGCTTCGGCCCACCCGCCCGCGCAGTCGCCGCCACCCCCCACACGCACGCGACCACCGCAAGCATCCTGAACCATCTGGAGTTGAAGCAAGGCAGCCTTGAGCTGGAAAAAGAAAGACCCCACATAAACCTGGTCCTCCATCACAGACATGCGAGCTATTCCCGAAAGTATAAACCGGCGCGCAGTTCCTTCCGCAACGAAGCACAAGCGTGCTGATTGTCCTATTAATGGCGCCGCCTCTCACACTGCAGGAAAAGCACTTCGTTAAGGGCACGGCGGGCCCTGGCCAGGTTGCAGTAACCCCATTTTTCTCAAGAGCACGGCGGGCCTGACAGGTTGCAGGAAGGTGCAGTTTCGTTAAGGGCACGGCTTCAGCCGTGCCGCTAGAACCCCAATCAGATCGGGGCTTTAGCCCCTGAGGTCAATTAACGCCAGGACGATACGCCGATGAATAGCGATACATTTCCGCAGCGACAACAAGCCCTCCGCGCACCGGATTCATATGGAGATACTCGCGCCGGACTCCCATATCTTCCGCATTGCGAATTCGATGGTCCGTAAAACCGCGTTGCCACACAGGGAACTTCGAACCCAAACGATGCGAGAATCCTCCCTTAATCAAACCCAGTGCTCGCTCGATTGTGATGATCTGCGGCGTGATGATGAGATGAATATGGTCCGGCATGATCACGAATGCGTGAAGTTTATAGCAGCCCTCATGTCGATAGTGTTGCAGTGTTTCAAGAAAAAGCTCAGCGTTTGCAGGCAACTGGAAAAGACGCCGACGATTGAACGTCGCTGTTGTGATGAAGAAGGTACCGTGGCGCGGTGCTCGGGAAGGGATCGCCATACCGCAATTCTGCGGTGCGTACCTCAGGGGCTAAAGCCCTTCGACTTAAGTGATATGTTTCGGCACGGCTGAAGCCGTGCCCTTAACGATTTTGGAGTTTCAACTCCGGCGAGAGTAACCTTGCTGCCATGAACTCGCGGCGTGGAATCTTGCTGGCCGCAATCAACTTGGCGTTCGCCGTGCCGCTTATAGTGTCGCTTGAAATGCGGGACGCAGCCGCCATGCAGGCCATCGCAAATACTCAGTACGACGCAGCCTCGCCCACCGCGACGCACCAGCAGTTCACCCAGTTCGACGTCGCCACCATTCGCGAAAACAGGAACTCTGCACCCGCTCACGTCAACTTCCCTCTCAGCAACGACGATTCCTATGTGCCCACGCACGGCTATATGCAGGCATCCGGTCTTCCACTTGGCGCTTACATCCAATTTGCCTACAACATGAGTCCCCTCCAGGTGGTCGCATTCCAGAAACAGTTACCCGATTGGGCGGTCTCAGCCCGATACGACATCGAGGCGCGCGTCGAAGGTGATCCCGACAAAGGAGACATGCGGCAGATGGTGCGCGCCCTTCTGGCTAGCCGGTTCAAATTGCGACTCCGCACCGCGATCACCACAGCCGATGTCTACGACCTGAAGCTTGTACACCCGGGAAGGGTCGGGCCATCCCTCCACGTCCACGCCGCGGATGATCCGGAGTGCAAGAATAATCAGCCGGACGGCCTGGTTGGTCCGTGCGGTGCTATCCGGATCGAAATGCAGGACCCAAATACGCTGACACTCCGAATGGCCGGCAGGAACGTGACTCTCGACCAGCTCCTCTTTTACGCAACCACTCAGGTGGGACGACCTGTCCTAAACAGGACCGGGCTTACCGGCCGGTATGATTTCACGTTGACATATGCCTCCGTGCGGCGCACTCCAGACGACCTAGATGTCGACGCACCCGAACCGCTCGGACCATCCTTCCAGGATGCCGTCCATGACCAACTCGGCCTCACACTCGTCTTAGCCAAGGGCCCGGTCACTACCTACGTGATCGACCACATCGAGCGGCCTTCGGAGAACTAGCAGCCCCACTCCCTTGCCCCCATGCGGGTACCATGGAGTAAGGTTATTGGGAGTCTGATGCCTGCCATGTCCGCTACTGCCACCAACAAAATCCAGGGGATCTTCACTCCCATCCTCATCCCCTTCGACGATCGCGGCCAGATCAACGAGCCGGAGTTGCGCCGCTTCGTCAACTGGCTGATCGACCGCGGCGTCCACGGTCTCTACCCCAACGGGTCGTCGGGTGAGTTTACCCGCTTCACCCCCGCCGAGCGCCGCCGCATCACCCAGATCGTCGCCGAAGAGAACAATGGCCGCGTGCCCATCATCGCCGGCGCCGCCGAGGCCAACGTCAAGGAAACCCTCGCCGCCTGCGAGCACGCCGCCTCGCTCGGGGCCCGCGCCGTCGCCATCGTCGCGCCCTTCTACTACAAGCTCACCAGCGAGTCCGTCTACGCCTACTTCGCCGACATCGCGCGCGAGTCGCCCATCGACCTGACGCTCTACAACATCCCCATGTTCGCCAGCCCCATCGACGTGCCCACCATCCGCCGCCTGGCCGACGAGTTCCCCCGCGTCGTCGGCATCAAGGACTCCACCGGCGACCTCGCCTTCATGATGCGCCTCATCTCACGGATCCGCCCCAACCGCCCCGACTTCACCTTCCTCACCGGCTGGGAAGCGGTCCTGGTCCCCATGCTGATGATCGGCTGCGACGGCGGGACCCATGCTTCCTCGAATGTCGTACCCGAGGTGACTCGCCGCATCTACGACCTCTACCGCGCCGGCGACACCGACGCCGCCATGCGCTGGCAATTTCGCCTGCTCGAACTCTTCGACGCGATGCTCTACCCGTTCGAGTTCCCCTTCGGCTTCAAGGCCGCCGCCGAGCTGCGCGGCATCCACTTCGGCACCGGCCGCCTGCCCCAGACCGACGCCCAGCGCGAGGAGCACAAGAACCTCACCAACATCCTCCAGTGCATCCTTAGCGACTTCGAGCTGGTCCACCCGCCCGCCTCCGGCTGTGCCATCCGCCCTGGCCACCCCGCCGCCTCCATCGGCCCCGAACACGTCCAGGAGCTGGTCCACGAAGTCCTCCACGAAATGAAAAACCGGGGCCTCCTATGACATGCTCAACTCGGGTGCCCCATGATCAACGCGAGCCCCGCGAGCGTTTATCGTGGGGTTACTCACTTCCGCATGACAACCGTCATTCCGGCGCACTCACCCCCACGAAGCGTCATTCTGGCGCAGCCAGAATCTCCGTATTTGCCTTTCCGTCCTGTTTCTTCCCTCTGTGCTCTCTCTCTTCCTCTGTGTTCTCTGTGATTCGCTTTGCTCTTGTGACCCGCGCATGACCTCAGCCCTCGCCTTCGTCGAAATCGGCGCCTGGTCCTCCGCCATGGTCGTCCTCGACGCCATGGAAAAGAACGCCTCCATCCGCATCCTCCAGTCCGAGCTCAACGACGCGCCCGGAGTCTGCATCAAATTCACTGGCAGCGTCAGCGACCTCGAGTCGGCCGCCCGCACCGCCCGCCTCACCGCCGAAACCATGCAGACGCCCGTGCTCGCCCACGTCATCCCGCGCCCCGCGCCCGGCTCCCCGGCCGCCTACCTCGCGCGCCCCGACTTCAACCTCTTGATCGAACAGCCCTCAGTCAACATCCCCGAGGAGACCCCCATGAACAACCAAGCCAACTTCGCCGTAGGCCTCATCGAAACCCAGGGCTTCACCGCCGTCTTCGAGGCCATCGACACCGCGCTCAAAACCGCCAACGTCGAAGTCCTCGCCCGCGAGAAGCTCGGCGGCGGCTACATCACCGTCGTCATCAAGGGAGACGTCTCCGCCGTCCGCGCCGCCATCGACGCCGCCAAAGCCAGCACCGAAGGCCTGGGCAAACTCATCGCCGCCCACGTCATCCCCAGCCCCAGCCAGGGCGTCCTCGCCCTGCTTCCCAAGTAGGAGATTCGGCTATGCCAAAGTCAACTGCACGACGGCTGATCGCCTGCATCGCAGTATTCGCGGGCCTTGCGCAGGCTGCATCAGCCGCGGAAATTCTGATCGGCGACGAGAAATCCCAGCCCGAGAGTTTGACCGTAGCACCCGGCGGAGTCCTGATCGTCGGTAGCGCGAGCACTCCGTTCATCTATAAGGTGGCCCCAGGCTCGACCACCGCCGAGAAGTTTTTCGACGCCAGCGCCGAACCCGCCGGCACCTTCTTCTTCGGCATGTTCGCCGACGCCGCGACCAACACCTTGTGGGCGTGTCAGTTAACGCCCGTCCCTGGCGCCACGCCGGTCAAGCGCCATACCGCGCTCAGGGCCTTCGATCTCTCTACAGGCGTCCCAAAACTTCGCTGGAATCTGCCGGGAGACAACAGTACCTGCAACGATCTATCCATCGGACCGGACAAGGCACTTTACTTCACCGACACCGCCAACAGCAGGATCTACAAGTTGCCGGCCGGCGCCACCACGGCCGAACTCTTCCTGGAAGATCGTGCGCTCTACGGCATCGACGGCATCACCTTCCTGGACGGCACGCTGTATGTGAACAACGTGTTCTCGAACAATCTGTACCGCATTCCGGTGGACGCTGCCGGCAAGGCCGGAGTGCCGGTCGACATCTGGATGGATCAGCCCATCAAAGGCCCGGACGGCATGCGCGCCGCCAAGGGCAAGTTGCTGCTTGCGGAGAATGGCAGCGGCAAGATCGACGTTCTCACCGTCAATGGCGACAAAGCCAGCGTCACGACAATCAAGGAAGGGCTCAAGACACCCACCGCTGTCGAGCCCGCCGGCGACACCATCTGGATCGCCGAGCGCGGCGCCGGAAAAGCACTGTCCATCCCGATGCCAAAATGACAACTCCGTCTGAATCCTGACATCGCGTCGACCCCGGCGGCGGGGCCCGTCCTGATCGCGCTCAATCAGTAATCTACTCAGCGTCTTTGCACCACACCGACCCGGAGACAGTTGTCTCCGGGTTTTTTTTCATGATTGAGCCGTTACTTAACCGCAGGCACCACCGGCTGGCTGACCACCGGCGTCGCATCGGTCGCAGTCTTGGAATACCCCAGCCGCATACCGAACTCGGACAGCACGGTCAGCGTCGCCACCAGCACCAGGCCCCAGGTCAGGTCCCAAAGCTTTTTCGCCGTGCTGGCTTCCCGAATCGTTCTCGTCCGAATCCGCTGCATACGTCACCTCGAGGCCAATACAGCGCCTGCCGGCCACCGCTGGAACTGGCCCACTCCTAGAAGATGCCTTTCTCTGTTAAAGGGGAGTAGGGATTCCGCTAAGATTCCATAAGTCCGCCGTGCCCCCGCGCGCCTGCCCGTATTCTCAAGACGTTACTTGACGGGATGCACCATCGGCTGGCTCGGTTGGCTCACCGCGGAGGTCGCGTCCGGCAGCGCCTTGGAGTACCCCAGCCGCGGACCCCACTGGGACAACGCTGTCATCGCTAAGACAAACAAAACACCCCAGGTTAGCTTCCACAGGGTCTTCCCACGCTCGTCCGGCCGATACACTACCGCGCCCATATAGCCCATTCGACACCTGCCCCAGCCGCCGACCCTGGCCGGCACTGCTTCCAGCAGATGCCTTTCCGCGTAAAAAGTAGGTAGATATTGTGCTAAAAAACCGTAAGTTCCGGACCCGTCATAGTGCCTTCCGGAAGACCGCCGCGTCCCTCAGCCCGTGATCACGTGCAACGCGAACCCCGCCGCCGCGATCGCAAACACGTCCTCGACCACCGCGACCTGCCAGTCCTTGCAGCCGATCCTCTCCACCAGGTCCCGCCGGACCATGAATCCCCCAAATGATCCCAGCAGCGCGCCGATCACGGCCAGCACCACGCCCTCGATGCCCGGCCCGACCAGCGACGTCGCCGCGATCGCCCCGGCCAGCCCGCCCAGCACCAGCCGCCACAGCAGCGGTCCCCGCGCGGTCCGGTCCCCCATCCACGGCAGCTTGTCGGCGGCCAGCTCCGCCAGGGCCAGCAGCGTCCACGCGATCGCCACCCACAGCCACCCCGTCCACTCCGCCCACGTGCCCGCCACCGGCAGCCAGCCGAAATAGGCATACCAGCACACCAATGCCATCGGCGTCATTGAGCGCAGCCCCGTCGTCAGCCCCAGCAGCGGAATCGCGAGCATCCACGCCATCATCTCCACGGCCATTGCAACAGTCCTCTTACGCGCGCCCCACCCCGCGGCGGCTCGCCACACGCATCTTACGCCGGCTAATTCCGGACGTGGAAGAGTGTCTCACGCAAAGGCCACTTTGTGCGCGGATTTTCTTGCCGGCAGAACCCTTCTAGGGACGCAGCCACGCGTACAGCGGGAAGCGCTCCGCCATCGCCAGCACCTCGCCGCGAATCTTCGTCAGCTTTGCCGCGTCGGCCCGCGCTTCCAGCGCCGCCACAATCCACTTCGCAATCACCCGCATCTCTGCTTCCTTCATGCCGCGCGTGGTCAGCGCCGGCGTGCCAATGCGGATGCCGCTCGGCTTCATCGGCGGATTGGTGTCGTACGGAATCGCGTTTTTGTTTACCGTGATCCCCGCCTGCCCCAGCGCGTACTCCGCCTCGCTGCCCAGGATCCCCTTCTGGAACACGTCCACCAGGATCAGGTGTGTATCGGTTCCGCCGGAGATGATGCGGTAGCCCTCATCGGCTAGCGCCGCAGCCAGCACCTTCGCGTTGGCTACAATCTGCTTCGCGTAGTCCGCGAACTCCGGCTGCAACGCCTCTTTGAACGACACCGCCTTGGCCGCAATAATATGCACCAGCGGCCCGCCCTGCTGGCCGGGAAACACGCTGCGGTCGATCGACGCCGCCAACTCCTGCCGGCACAGAATCATCCCCGCCCTTGGCCCCCGCAGCGTCTTGTGGGTCGTGGTCGTCACCACCTGCGCGTGCGGCACCGGCGAGGGATGCACGCCGCCCGCTACCAGCCCGGCAAAGTGCGCCATATCCACCATCAGGGTCGCGCCCACCTTGTCCGCAATCGCCCGCATCCGCACAAAATCGAACTGCCGCGGATACGCACTGCCTCCGCCCACGATCACCTTCGGCAGCTCGCGCTCGGCAATCGCCTCCAACTCGTCGTAGTCGATGGTCTCGGTGTCGCGCCGCACTTGATATCCAACCACGCGGTAGAGTTTCCCGGAAAAGTTCAGCTTGTGCCCGTGCGTCAGGTGCCCGCCATGCGCCAGGTCCAGCCCCAGCATGGTGTCGCCGGGCGACATCAGCGTCATATATGCCGCCGCGTTGGCCTGCGAGCCGGAATGCGGCTGCACGTTCGCGTGTTCCGCGCCGAAGATCTGCTTCGCCCGGTCGCGCGCCAGGTTCTCCACCACGTCGGCGAACTCGCACCCGCCGTAGTACCGCTTGCCGGGATAGCCCTCGGCATATTTATTGGTAAACACCGCGCTGGCAGCTTCGAGAACGGCCCGGCTCACAAAATTCTCCGACGCAATCATCTCCAGCCCCTCGTGCTGGCGGGCGATCTCGTTCTGAATCTGGATGGCAATCTCAGGGTCGGCAACGGCAAGGGGAGCACTCAAATCAATCGGCATACCTATATTTTATGCCATCGCACAGTACTGGAGCCTTCTCCCCGTCGGCCCAAAACTCAACGCGTGGCTAACCATCGGTAGCGGGTGCCGATACGGCACTTGATACAAACTGTGGGAACGGTCGATCCTTGAACATTCGATAGTAGTAGATCAGCCCGCCTAGCCAGTTGATGAGTAACAACACCAAAAGCCATTTGACTCTAGACCACACAGGCAATTTGATTATGAGCGCGCAATCCCAAATCATTCCCAGCCAGAGCGAAATGATGCCGATTGCACTGAAAGCTCCGAGCAGCCCAATGGGAACCTTGACGATAAAAGGCAAAGAGTTGTTAATGCGTTCGTCTCCCACAATTCCACCCGCAATAGACAGGACAAGAATTGCTAAGAGGCATGCATAAAAGCAGATGATCACAACTCGGTAGTATCCTCGAATCGCCACATGAAATCGTTCCGTCATGCCAGCCATGCCCTCAGGCTTTCTAGCGGTGCGCAAGGCAGATTGAGGGAGATGCTGCCATGAAGACCGAAAAACTCGAACTGGTGCGAGGAAGCGGCAATGTCTTCCGCGACCTCGGCCACAAGAACGCCGACGCGGAGCAATTCAAATCCATCCTCGCCGCCGAAATCATCAAGTCGCTCGACCGCGAGCAACTGACCGTCCGCGCGGCCCATGCTCGAACCGGCATCGCCGCCGCCGACTTCTCCCGCATCCGCAACGCCGATCTCGGCCGCTTCACCGTCGACCGCCTGATGTCGATCCTCAACCGCCTCGGCGCGCGCGTCGAAGTCAAAGTCCGCGTGCATCGCGTGGAAACCGCCCGCAGCGCGGCCTTGACTGCCTGATCCGCGCACTGCTTCTCACGCCTACATCCAACTACACCCCACTGACGCCTTCGTGGCACCCGCTCACCCGCTCGTGGGATGGGTTAACCATTTCAATGCGTCTTATCGTGACATTGTTCCGGACGTAACACTCCTCCGGCACAATCGAGGCACCTATGATGCACAGCATTCTAGCCGCCGCGGTCTACGTCGCAATGGTGCTCACCCCCTGTGCCATCGCCCTGCTGGCCACCCACGGCCGCGCGCACGAGACGAACTAGCCCCGGCTCCCCGGCGCGAACCGCGCGATTCTCAGGACGCGCGCGCACAAGTCGCCCCCTTGCGAACCTCCCATCTCCTGTCCGACGGCTCTTCCCAGCAATCTCGTTTTTCATAACTATAGTTCAATGTGCTATAGTTCTCTGTGTCAGGGCGCGCGAAATGCAGATTTACGAGACGAAGGGGTTTGCGCGGTTCGCCCGGCAGGAACAGATCGCAGATAACAGCTTACGCGAGGCTATTCTCAGGGCAGAACAAGGCCTCGTCGATGCCGATCTCGGCGGCGGACTAATCAAACAGCGCGTCGCGCGTAAAGGCCAGGGGCGGTCTGGCGGGTATCGCATGATCGTGGCGTACCGGGTTATGAGCCGGGCGGTGTTCCTCTACGCGTTCGCGAAAAATGAACGGGAGGACATCGGCCAGGACGAACTGACGGAACTGCGGAAGATCGGGCAGAACTGGCTAAACGCGTCGGAGCGGACGATCGAACAAGCTATTGACGACGGCGACTTAAAGGAGGTTACCCTTGACGAAGAAGAAACTTAGCAGGCTGAGCGAAGCCATTCTTGAAATGGCCGAAGATCAGCACCGCGTCGGCATCATGGACGACGCTGACTACCGCAAGATCACCATCCGCCACCTTGGCCCGCAAGCTCCCACAACGGCCAAGCGCATCAGCGCAAAGCGAATCCGCGCCATACGCGAGGAAGCCAACCTCAGCCAAGCTGCGTTTGCCCGCTATCTCAATCTCACGCCAGGCTATATCTCCCAGTTGGAGCGCGGAATCAAGCAACCCAAGGGCCCTGCGCTCGCCTTGCTCAATGTCATCCGCCGCAAGGGTCTTGAGGTCGTCCTCTAGGAAATCTCCTAAAGGCCTCGTTGCGACCATCGGGAGCACCACGCGAGGCCTACGCGGCACGAAGTGCCTTGAACGCCTGGTACACGAACGACCCCAGATGCCACCCATCCAGATACTTATACGGCCACTCGCCCGTGGTGTAGTGTCCGCACGGCAACACCTTCGCCACGTAGTCGATCCCGCACCGGTCGAAGTTTTCCAGCACCTTCTGCGAAAGGTGCAGCGGAAACGTCAGGTCGTACTTCGCATACACCACCAGCACCCGTTTCGGCGTCGCCGCAAACCGGTCCATGTACGACATCGGGCTGATGCCCCCCATCATCTGCCGTACCAGGTCCTGGGTCAGCCCCGCCTGCTCAAACGCCGCATGCACATGCCGCGTGCTCTGCCCCTCCCACACCACGTCGCCGAAGTATGTCGACGCATGGTTGAACGCGCACACCCGCAGCCGCGCATCGTGCGCCGCCGCAATAAACGCGTAGCACGATCCCAGGCTCGTCCCCAGCACGCCGAACTGCGTGTACCCCTGCGTCTCCAGCCAGTCCATGCAACTGCGCACGTCCACCACCGCCTGCCGGCACGCCGCAATGGTGCGCCCGATGTTCGCGCTGGTCGCGTAGTCACTCCGCTCCAGCTCCGCCGGCCGCCGAATATCGTGGTACGGCATCGACAGCCGCAGCACCGAAACGCCGAAACGATTGAATAGCCCGCCGAAAACGGTGTGGCTGATCGCGTCCGAGTTCCACTGCGGCATCACAATAATCGCCTGCTTCGGCTTGCCTGCCTGTTTGTCCGCGGACGCCGGATACCACCGCGCATTCATCTGGTCGTTCTCCGGATAGCCCGTCCGCACCGCCGACGTGAACCGCAGAAACTCGGCCTTCTCCAGTTCGCCCGCCGCCGCGGCGCGCTTCATCTCCGCCTCCTGCGCCAGCGTCTCCGGCCGCACATTGGTCGGAAACAGCTCCGGATGCCGCCGCTCGATGCGAAAGTCCGTCGGCGTCACGTACCCGTAAAAATCCTCCGACCGCCGCACAATCTCCTCATTCAGCGCAATCATCCGCTCCGCATCCCCGGAACCCGCACCATCAACACCAACGGTCCGTTGGGCGCCGCTCCCATTCTCTTCCGTCAAAACTGTTCCGGCGGACCCTGCCAGCGCTCTCGTCTCTGAGATAGGCCGGGACTTCAGTCCCGGCAATAAGGCTCCAGATTCAGCCAGGGCTTTAGCCCCCGGGATATGCACCCCGCCGCCAAAATCCTTGAGCCACTCAAACCCCCACTCCAGCGGCCGAACCACCCGATTCGTATCCCGCGTCGTGAGCTCCGTCTCCCACCGCGTCATCCACTTCCCATACCAACTCGACATATCTCCAGTTTATCCGCCGCCGCCCGTCCACAGAAGGATGCCCGTCACAATCGCGCCCACAGTCCATCTCTGCGCTCTCTCCGTTCCTCCGTGTACTCTGTGATTCGCTTTTTTGCACCTCATCAACCATGCCTCGCTTCGTGAGAAAATCACTCTATGAGCGACGCATTCATCCCCAAACCCGGAACCATCAGAATCGGCGGACTCGGCCGCAAAGCTCAGAAGCTCCAGGCCATGCGCGAAAAAGCCGCCCAGCTCAAAACCGGCGAGAAGCCCACCTTCGAAGCCTCCAACACCTCCGTCAAGGCCAAGGACTCCTTCGCCAATACCAAGAAGACCAACTTCAACCGCAAAGCCGTCTAGCCGGCCGGGCGCGAAGACGCAAGCCGCCGAAAGCTCCATTCAAGATTCTTCACGCAGCAGAGAAGGTACCTCCGCTCATCGGGGGTAGAATCATGCTGCCTTTGGAATTGAGAAGGAGCTGTAAATGAAATCGGCCCGTCTTCACTCTGTAATCCTTTGCGCCCTGGTTCTGCTCGCCGCCGGTTGTGGAAACCAAGCCCCTCCAGTCTCTTCAACCACCTCAATCTCAACTCCCGCCGCATGCGTCCCCGCAACCAAGCCGGAGTTCTCCTACGTCCTCACCGGCTACGCGGTCTCCATGTACACCGTCAACTCGTGCACTGGGCAATTCACTCCCACATCACCCGCCTCCGTCGCAACCGGATACTCCTATCCGCAAAACGATGCCGAGGAGATGGTCGCCGATCCGCTCGGCCGGTTCGCCTACGTGGCGAACCTCGTCTCCAACGCGACTGACCTGGCCACCATCTCCAGTTTCACCATCAACCCCACTACCGGCGTTCTGACCCCGACCACCCCCGCGACTGTCCCCACCGGATTCTTTCCCCAGGAAATCGCAATCGATCCGCAGGGACGTTTCGTCTACACCGCCAACAGCGACGACGCCACCGTCTCCATGTTCACCATCAACCAGACCACCGGCGTCCTCAACCCCACCTCGCCGGCTTCGGTATCCACGATGGTTCCCGGAAATGTCTTATGGCAGCCAAGCTTCCTCACCGTCGATCCCACCGGCAAGTTCCTCTATGTAACCGAATTGCTTAGCAACGACGCCGCGATCCTGATGTTCAACATCGACCAGACCACGGGGTTGCTGTCGCCGACCTCGCCCGCCACGGTCCTCACCTTCGGGAGCCCGTGGCAGGTGGCCGTCGCTCCGAACGGCAAGTTCGCCTACGTCGTCAATAACGACTCCGGCGGTGCATATACCGACGGCGTCGGGGAATACACGCTCAACTCAACCACCGGCGTCCTGACGACGAACGCCCTGGTCCCGGGCACTCTGGCCTACGTCGCGGCCGGCAACGCGCCCACGGCGATCGCCGTCGATCCGACCAGCCACTTCGCCTACGTCGTCAATCGCATCGACAGCAACGTGTCGATGTATACCATCGACCCCGAAACCGGCAACCTGACTCTGAATACCACCAAGGCATACCCGCTCGGTATCGTCGGAGCCGGCAGCGAGCCCTTCCGCATCGACTTCGACCCCACCGGCAAATTCGTCTACGTCACCAACGAGGGCAGCGCCGCTTCCATCTACACCGTCAACACCGACGGCACCCTCGCGCCGGCAGGAACCACCGGAAGCTCTGGCCTCGCCACCGCCTTCACCGTAAGCCAGTAGCGGAAGAAATTGCCCACAAGTTCTCGTCGGAGTAGCAGCGGGTTTTAGAAGATGCTGAAAAACCCCGTTACCATGGCTTTTTCGGAGTAGCAGCGGGCTTCAGCCCGCGGTAATCGGGTCGCCATTCAACGGGCTTTAGCCCCGGGCTTTTGTCATGCGCGCCACGGACACTTTCATCATCCTCGCTCACGCCCGATAGTCCGCCGACTTCCAGAAAATCGTCCGGTCCACATCACTCAGCCGCACCCGCCCCGTCATCGCCATCGCGCCCTCCAGCTCCGTCCGCAGAATCCCCACCACATCCCGCACCCCCTCCGGCCCATTCACCGCGAGCCCATAGATATACGGCCGCCCGATCAGCACCGCCGCCGCGCCACAGCCGAGCCCCTTCAGCACATCGGTGCCGCGCCGCACGCCGCCGTCGAACAGCACCGGCACGCGTCCCGCCACGCGATCCACCACCGCCGGCAGCACCTCGATCGTCGCCGGCTCGGTATCCAGCACCCGCCCTCCGTGGTTCGACACCACAATCGCCGCCACTCCGCACCGCGCCGCCTGGTCCGCATCGTCCGGGTTCAAAATCCCCTTCAGAATCACCGGCGTCTTCGCAATCCCCTGGATCCATCCCAGCTCGCTCCAGTTGAACTTCCTTCGCGAAAGCCCGCGCCCGCCCGGCCCCGCCTCGATCCCCGTATTCGGAAACGGCAGCGTCGGCGCCTGCGTCTTCACCCGCTCCTCGCGGTTGCGCGCATAGGCCAGCGGATTGTCCACCGTAATCACCAGCGCCTTCGCGCCCGCCGCCTCCGCCCGCTCAATCAGCGCCTGGCATCGGCTGCGATCGTCCTCCACGTAAAGCTGAAACCACACCGAGCCGGACGGCGCCGCCGTGCAGATGTCCTCGATACTGCGGTTCGAGTTCGTGCTCGCAATCAATATCGTCTTCGCCGCCGTCGCCCCGCGCGCCGTCGCCACCTCCGCATCGGGATGCGCCAGCAGATGCGACGACGTCGGCGCCAGCAGGATCGGATGCTCCAGCGCAAATCCCAGCAGCGTCCGCCGCGTATCGATCGTCGAAACATCCACCAGCACCCGCGGCTTCAGTTGCAGCGCGTCCAGCGCCGACCGATTCCGCCGCAGCGTAATCTCGTCGCCCGACCCGCCGTTGAAGTACTCCCAAGCCGCCACCGGCAGCTTCCGCTTCGCCGCCGCCTCGTAGTCGTACAAACTCGCCAGCACCCCCGTCTCACCCGCCACCGAACCGGGTGCCCCGTCCGAGCTCTGCTTGGGCGGGTTTACAGGCGGGTTCGCCTCACCCTGCGCCTCACCGACACGCCCGCTCGCAATCCCCATCGCCGCCGCCCCCGCCAGACTCTTCTTCAAAAGATCGCGCCGATCCATCGAACCCCCGTTCGCCAATTCTATTCTCAGCGGCTAATCCGGCGTGGGCCGCTCGACGTGATCGACCACTACGGTGTTGACGGTGGCGGTGCAGGGCTCCAGCTTCAGCCCGAGCTGCTCCTGCACCGCGGTGAAGATGGACGGCGCAGAATCGTCCGGGGGCGTCGCAGCCTCGTCCGGCGGCGCGGCGGCGGGAAGGCTCTGCCGCGTGTAGGTAAGGATAAAGCTGTACTTCCCGGTAAGGCCGGTCTTGTCCGTCACCACGCGGCCGGTGCCGAACGGCGCTCGGCCGCTGAGCATAATCGCGAATTCCGCCATGGTGAACAACTGGTACCCCACTTGGTCCCTGGCTGGCATGGTGATGTAGCTACCGTCCATCGGAGTTCCGTCCCGATTTTTGAGACGATTGGGACCAAGGTCGCCGCCCTCCTTGACCTTCGGACCGCCCTTGGCGATCACCAAATCATAACCAGGCACCTGCTCTGTGTGGTGATGCACCTGCAGCTTGCAGCAAGCGGCGAGCAGTGCACGCAGCATGACCTCGCGGCATTCCTTCTGCTGTTGCGGATTGAGTTTGGCGAAGGCAGCGGCCTGCTCGGGACTCATCTTCGCCTCAAAGTTGTACATGTCGGTCCGGGTCCATTCGGGCAGGCCCTTCACGGAATCCGTCGACTGCAGCGTCAATTCGCTGCTATAGGCCTGTTGCACGATCACGGGCAGCGGACCGCCCTTGAATCCATCGGGCAGATAGGTCATTCCAATCATCGGCCGGCCGCCGGGAGCCACCGGCTTGATGGAGACAACGTCATAGGCGTCGAGCGAGACGCCTTCGCTCGGCGTGGTTGGCGCGGAGCCTGTTGCCGTTGCGGTCTGCGCGAAGGCAAGCGGCGCCGCGATGAATATGCAGATTGCGGCTACAAGGCTATTGGGACGTCGGTTCATGCTCTCACGCACTCCCTTCGGACTGCGATTCAACGCCGACAACAGTTTCCCATGACCTGGTTCCCAGCACCTAGTACCCAGTACCTGGCACCTTTGTTTCAATTCGCCGCAGGCCGCTCCACATGGTCCACCACCACCACATCGATCGTTTCGGCAGCCCGCTGCAGGCGCAGGCCGGCCTGATCCTCAAGCGCATTGAAGATCGTGGGCCCGGGATCGGAGGCGTCAGTCGGGCTTCCGGCTGGCCCTACTCCTGACGAAGGGGTGAAATCAAGATTGAAGCTGTACTTGCCCGTCAGGCCGGTCTTGTCCACCACCCTATGATTCACGCCGAGGTTGGACTGCGACAGAATGCCCGCCACCTGCTCCATGGTGTATCCATGCACGGTGATTTCCATCCCGCCATTCTTCCCGGAGTGCATGCTCATGTAGCTGCCCGTGATCGGCGTTCCGTCCGGGCGTTTTGGCGCATTGGGATCCGGCCCGGTCGTCTCCTGAAAGTTAGGCCCGCCCTTGCCTACCAAAAGATCGTAGCCAAGCAGTTGCCTGGTCTCCTTATGCACTTTCAGCTTGAAGCGGTCGGCCAGCAGCGCCTGCAGCATCTGCGTGCGGCACGCCCGCTGCAGGTCCTTGTCCAATGCTTTGAAAGCTGCGACCTGCTCCGGGCTCATCTTCGCCTGCACAGAATAGTAATTCGGCATCTTCGCCCAGTCGGGTAAGCCTGTAACCGCGTCCTCCAGCGGCAGGTTCCGCTCTTTGCTATAGGCCTGCTGCACCATCATGGAGAGCGGCACATCTTCGCCGTTGATGCCGTCCGGTATCTCCTGCGCCCCCACAAAACGGATCCTATCCGGATGAGACTCTTTCACGGAGGTCACGTCGTAGGCGGCCAGCGAAGCATCGGGGCAGGCGGCCGCCGCGGTCGCGCCCGTCCCTGCCTGCGCCAACGCGATCGGCGCGGAAACCATCCCAGCGCACAGTATCCCAGCGCACAATGCGGCCGATGCCAATCTACTGCTCAGTCGTACCGTTCGAGCCATGCTTCCTCCAGTTTTGCTCCGGCAATTCAAAACAGGCTGATCGGCTTGCTGTCACTCAAATCTCGATAGCTGCCCCACCAATCATTCCAATCATCATCAAATCCAAAGATATCCGGAATCATCAGGCACTCTTTCTCATCTAGATTTCCCCACAATATGAGATTGTGTGTCCTCCCCGTAACCTGGGTTTCGACTGCTGTAATCGAGGAGCGCTGTAATGAATCCTCTGCATACATTCCCTTAAACGTGACGCAAGACTGATCCACGGTCACCTTCATCAGGAGCGGGCGAGCGATCATAAACGCAGCAAACGGAACCAACCCTATTGCAAGAGCCCAATAATCAATCCACCAGACGGCAGCAACAAGCGCTATGGCTCCGGCCCCATAGTGATACACCTGATAGAGCCTGCTAAGCCGATAGACCCTGGGCTCTTGGGTAGCAAAAGAAGATTCGTTCATAATCTCCAATCAACCCTACTACTTCGCGTACGGTCCCACCTCCGGCTTGCCCTGCGTATCTTTCAGCGGCCCCAGCTCATCCGCCACGCCCTTTTGGATCGCCACCACCTCGCTCGCGTTCTGGAAGCACGTAAAGTCCGGCCGATCGCGCCACAGGAACGGCCCGCACAGCCGCTTGCCCGCACCCAGCGCTGCATCGTGCACCATATTGATCAGCCGCTCGTAGTCCGGCGACCCCATTTTGTAACCGGAAAAGTTCGCCAGGTCGCCGCTCGCCGCAAAGATCGCCGTCACGCCCGGAATCGCCGCAATCTCCCGCGCATCCCGCACGCCGTCCAGCGTCTCGATCATCTCGATCAGCACCACATTCTTGTTGATCGTGTTCCTGTATCCGCCCGGAACATTCCCCCACATCTCCGGTTCGAACGCCTGCCCACCTCCCAGGCTCCGCTTGCCCAGCGGCGGATACATCGTCCAGTCGCGCGCCGCCACGCCCTCCGCCGTCGACCGCACCGTCGGAATCACAATCACCAGCGCGCCCGCATCCATCGCATGCTGAATCTCGCGCTCGTCCGTGTACGCCACCCGCACCCCCGGCACCGCCTTCGCATGCGGACACGCCTTCCACATCCGCGCCACCGCGTCCCAGTCGCGCGTGTTGTGCTGCATCTCCATCCAGGTAAAGTCGTACCCCGCATTCGCCATCGCGCAGTACGTCTCCGGCGTGTCGGTGGAGAAGACCGTGCCTCCGGTCACCTTCTCGCCCTTCATCATCTTCACCATCACCGGATTCCAGATCGGCACATCGCCCTTCACGTCGTAGCCCGGCCCATACTTCCAGGTCTTCGCATCGTACGGTCCCTGGTTCACCGCTCCCGCCGGGGCCTTCTCGCGCTCGCCCGAATCTTTCCCCGCCGGCGCCGCCTGCGAAAGGTTCGCCTGCCCCGGCGTCGGATTACTGGCATACGGGTCCGAGTTCGACGACTGCCCCCGCACCACCCTCACCCCCACCACCGCCGACAATCCCACCACCGCCGTCACAACCGCCGCAACCACCACCACCCTCGCCCGAATCAAAGTTCGCCGCATCCGCACCCTCCCCGTGTCCAGAGATGAACCCCTACGCTATATCACATCCCACCCACCCCCCGCATTCCACGAGTGGTCGCAGGAAGCTTTCCAGTGGCTGCTGATGACGCGATGGTTTCGTTAAGGGCACGGGTTCACCCGTGCCGTAAACGCCCCATAATCAGAGGGCTTTAGCCCCTGAGGTCACTGGGCCTGCGTCGACTTCCAGCACCCTTTACCAACCCTAATTCTCTGAAGGCATCTCGACATGGTCGACAACTAAAGTCTCGACCGGGCCTTTGGCGGGTTGGAGTTTCAGACCAAGCTGTTCTTCGAGCGCGGTGAACACGGATGGGCCGTCGGAGTCCGACCACTGAAGTTTGATGTCGTATTTGCCGGTAAGTCCGGTGCTGTCCACCACCGTCCGCTGCAAACTCTGCGCCAACATGCTCGACAGAAAGGACGCATCACAGGGGTGGCATGCGATAAGGCCTGGGCCCGACGAAGAACCACCCGGGCCGGGCTGTGCGTCCCGGAGTTTGCCGGGCTTCACGACGACGAGTTCATACACCGGAAGCTGCTTCATCTCCGTATGCGCCGTTAGCTTGAAGCGACCCGCCAGAATGGATCGAAGCATCAGCTCCTTCTGCTTCTGCCATAGCCTGTGAAATTCCTCCATATCCGAGCCTGCAACCTTAGCTTGGATATCGTATTGCGCTGACTCGGCCCACTTCGGCAATCCCGAGATCAGGTCCTGCCTGATTCCATACGCCTCGCCGATGAATTGCCTGAGGGGGATGACGATGGAAAATCCGTTGGACATGCCAGTCGAATGGGAAATCACCCCGTCAGGTTTGTGTACCTTGATCGAAACGGCGTCCCATTCCAACAACTTGCCGGGGGCGGACGCGGCCGTCTGGGCGCGGGCCGCCGGCAAAGCAAGGGACACACCAGCGATGGCAAGCAGAAATCCGGAACGGAGATTCACGCCACCAAACACCAACGAGGTCTTCATGCGGAGAATCTTACGCTACAAAAAATGAACTGGCCTCTTCTCTGACTGATCGGCTCTCCGCGCGATGCCGCTTCGCGTTCACCGCTCCGCAGCACTCGCGACCCGCACCTGCGTCGCCGCCGGCAGATGCAGCACCAGTTTTCTCTCCGCATTCAGCTTCCGCGTCGCGTCGCGATCCACCGCGCTCAGCGCGACCCGCATGTTTCTCTCATCCGGATCGACATAGTGCAGCGCATCGCCTTCCGCCACCACGGTAGTCGCATTCAGGGTCTCGCCATCCTTCAGCACAATGCCAAAGCTCTGCGCCTCGCCCTCGGACGCCGGCTCCCGCTTATAGTCAATCACCACGGGATGCACTTCACGCGGCGGCGCTTCAACAACCGGCTCCGGCGGCAGAACCAGCAGCATCGGCTGCGGTGCATACGCGTAGACACTGCCTTCTGCATAAGGCGAGTACCCATACCCGTATCCACCATAGCCGTATCCATAGGGGATCGCGTACCCTCTGTTCCCTATTCCCTGTTCCCTGAATCCTGTCCCGCCACCCCGGCCAACACCAGCGCCCATCCCACCCCGCCGCTGGGCGCTCGCACCCATCACGAGTATCGCAAACAGACTCAGCAACACCATCCGCCGCATGGCCGAACCTCGTGAGCAAAAGTGTAGCACTAGCCCCACCGGATCCACATCGCGCCAGGCAACCGACGCAGAATGCACCTCTCTCCACACGCCATTTCCACAGCGAACGCAAAACCGCCAAAATGCCACAGCCATTACTCAAACCCACTGCATCGGGTCCTACTGGACGGGAACCTATCCAACCGCGGGCGCACAATCAACCTCACCATCCCTAACTGCAGGATGTCTCCGGCGCCGCCGTCGGCAGCCCAATCGCCTCAGTTGTCCAGACTCGCCTCAAACACTTCCGTGCGACACGTCGAACAATACCCGCGCGCGGTGCCGTCCGAGTGCACGGCCGCCTGCGGGATGTCGATCGTCCGCCCGCAATGCGGGCAGTTCGCGTGGAGTTCATGAATGAGGTGGGGGAATGAGGCTGAGGAGTGGGCTGCGGGTTCCGTGTGCAAGGCTGCACCTCCAGGATTGCTGCTGCCCGGATTTATACGCCCCCACATTTGTTGCGTCAATGTTACTGCACCAAAAATGAGCATCCCTGAGCCGGAAATGTACCGGAAAACCTGTGGGAAACCTCCCCGCCTGTTCCCTGTCCCCTGTTCCCTGTCCCTAGAGCTCCGACACGACCACGCACACCCGCCCCACAATATAGTCCGCCGCCGTCTCCTCGGGCCCCGGAGTCACCACCTGCACCGGGAACGCCAGCGCCAGCGGACGCAGCACCAGGTTGTCCCCATCCAGCTCCACATGCCGCAGCGCCAGCCCCGCCGCCACGCCGGATCCTGTCCGCACCGCGTACAGCGTCCGCTGCTGCGGGCGGTACGCCGCCAGCGATCGGTAATGCCGGTCCAGCACCACCACCGCGCCCGGCGCAATCATCGACGCCATCGCCGCCGCCTGTTGCGCGTCCGCCCGCACCGCCACGTACCGCTGCCAGCGCACATACTTCTCCGGCGCCCACCAGCGATTGCTCCTCAGCGCCGCCGCCCCCACCCGCACCATCTCGATCACCGCCCCCGGCCGTATCTCCGGCTCGTCCATCGCGGTCGCCGCCGTCACCACCGGGATCGCCGCCGTCTCCGCCACCCCGCCTGCACTCCCCGATTCGCCCTCCGCCGCGCTCAACTCCACCGGCATCAACTGGTCCACCGTTAGCCCCTGCGCCGCCAGCACCCGGTCCAGACCCTCCAGCGAGAGCGCCCGCTTGCCATTCAGAAAATTCGAGATGTGCGCCTGCTTGAAGTCCGACTGTCGCGCCAGAGCCGTGCCCGTCAAGCTCCCGCTCTCAATGCGGCCCAACAGTTCCATGCGCAGAAGTTCATGCAGATCTTGGAAGTTCATCTATATTCGTCCGTCCCGTTTGTCGACCATATCACTTTGCGCAAATCAATACAAAACTAAATATTCTCTTTTAGCAACCAAAATAATGGGAATCACCCATAAGTGGTATATCATATGTTGCACTGAGCTATATATAAAGATCGCCATCGAGAGATTAGTTTGTCTTAAGCTATAACACTGACACCACCCGCCTGTCCGCCCCTCCCTACGCTGGGCGTCGCCGGATGAAGCGGAGAGAATGCAGTGGACTTTCCTGGGTCACGAAAGGCAAATCGAACTGCCGCAAACAGGTGCCTGGCACTCGCGAGTGGGTCCAAAGAAGCCCCCGCAAGCAACCCCTCACCTCCCGACTACCTGAGCGAGCCCCTCCGACCGCTGAAAAATCCTGAGGCTCGCCAGGGGAAAGTACGCCTTGGAGAACACTGAAAATGAAGTACTTGCGCGTGGAAGTGAAAATTTGCGAGGGCTGCGGAACGCTTTGGCTCCGCAACGTAGTCAGCGACGGCGTCTACTGCAGCGAATGTGTGGTCCGGTTGGCGGCCTTTCCCCCAGCCACCGGCAAGCGACCGGGTGGACGGCCCTCCACCGGACGTCCCCGCCGCCGTCTGCGCCTGCTTGGCTGCTGCGCTGGTCACCGTCACACCGGAGGTGCCGCATGAGCGCCGCCGCTGTCATCGGAGTCCCCGGCGATCTCCGATCGTTGGGGCGGTTCGTTCTTCCCTGCGTCTGGGCTTTCTCCGTAGGGCCGACTCTGCCCGAAGCGCCCGCTCCCAGGCCGCCCGAGCCCAACCTGGCTTTCTACCGCAAGTACACCGTGGCCCTGCTCGCCCGCTATGTGCGTACATCAATGGAGGCCGGCAAGGTGCGTTCGCCGCTGGGCAGGGAGATGCTGCGCGGCAAAGCCGACTGCATCCAGCTCGAGAGCTTCGAGGATGCCGTTATTTTTCTGCATGATATCGACCACTGCCTGGAAAAGCTCACACCCGATCAGGAGCACCTGGTCACCCGCATCACTCTCCAGCAGTTCACCGTCGGCGAAGTCTCGGCGGCGCTTGGCGTCGACCCCCGCACCCTTATCCGCCGGCACACCCGCGCGCTCGACCGCCTCACCCGCATCTTCCTCGACGTCAAAATCCTGACACCCCCAAAACACTGTCAAGGGGGTAAATCGTAGGAAAACTCGCCAAGTCGCTCCGTTTGTGCAACTTGATCGAGAAAAATAGATGGCAGATGAGTTATGGTCAATCTGCTATGATGGTAATGTAAGCTAAAGAAAGAGCGGGAGAGGCGCCCACCGGTGCCCCTCCCGTTTCCCTTTAACCTGCCTGTGCGAAGCCCGGCGAACCTGCCGGGCTTCGTCCTTTTAACGGCTTCAACCGACAGGCCTGGGGCCCTTCAAAGCCCCCGTTCTGCTTAAGGGCACGGGTTCACCCGTGCCATTAAACGCCACAAAATAAACGGGGCTTTAGCCCCTGAGGTCATTTTCCCAACCAACTATAGGAGGTGGCATGGACTACGCAACAGATCTGCACTGGCGAAACGCCGGCCGGGCCCGCGCGCGCGAAATCGCAACCAGCATCCGGACGCGCCCGACCGCCGCACTGGCCATGCGCGCCATGGCAGTCGAGTTTCCCCAGGTCCACGGCCATCCCAACCGGCTGCCCTTCGAGGGCGTCCTGACCCTGGTCGACGTCGCCAGCGACCGGGCCCCCTCCGGCGCGCGCGGCCACCGCGTCGTGCTCACCCGCGCCGCCGCCGAGGCTGCACTGCCCAGCCTGCTCGGCATGGCCGTCGACTACAAATCGCCCCGCCCCGGTGACCCCGGTTCCCCCGGCTGGGACGGCCACGACGCCCGCCAGAAGTGCGGCATCATCACCTCGGCCGAGCTGGACGGCCGCCGCCTCACCGTCGCCGGCTTCGTCTTCTCCCGCGACTTCCCCGAGATCGAGCAGCGCCTCTCGCTCGCCGGGGGCTCCAGTCTGGACGGAACCATGGGCATGAGCTACGAGCTCGCCGACGCCCACGTAGCCGACATGTCCGCCAACGTCTGGACCCTCACCCGCGCCACCTTCACCGGCGCCGCCATCCTGCTCCGCGACAAAGCCGCCTACCGCGACACCACCTTCCGACTGCAGCAAGTCAGCAGGTCAGCGAGTCAGCAAGTCAGCGCCACCGCATCGCGCTCATCGGTTTAGAAAGGAAAACGCCACAAAAAGAACCGTCGATACCGCCCAGGCAATCGCCGTCCACCAAGCGATTGTCATCCAGTTCGTTGTTCCCTGCCGCCAGCGAAACCAAGCGAGGCCAACAGCAAAAAAAACTACTGCGGTGACGAATAGCTGAACAAGAAACGGAGGCTGATGCACTGTCATGTCAGCCATCCTCCTCGCGTCTCCACCACGCTGCAGTGCGCACCATCACACCCCTTCGCCGTGCGCTGACTCGCCTTTACCTGGCACCTAGCCCCTCACCTCGAACCTCGAACCTAGTACCTCGAACCTTGGAGAAAAAATGACATTCACCGGAATACTCACCGCAATCGGCAAAGATTTCGAAAAAGGCCTCACCTGGGCCGTAAAATACGCCGTCCCCGTGGAGAAGCTGGTCGCCCTCATCTTCCCGCTCGCGGCCCCCACAGCCACCACCCTCGCCGACGCCACCACCCTCATCCAGAACGCGGTGCTCGAAGTCGAGCAGAAGTACGCCGCCTCCGGCATCCAGAGCGGCACCGGCACGCAGAAGCTCGCCGAAGTGATGACCCTCGCCGGCTCGGCCGTCACCACGCTGCTCACCCAGGCCAACGTCGAGTCCAGCCCCGCATACGTGCAGAGTCTCATCTCCGCCGTAGTCGCCATCCTCAACGTCCAGGCCATGCCCGCCACCGCCAGCGCATAGATCCGAATACCTCAAACCTCGAGCCTAGTACCTCGAACCTTTGATCGGAGATCAACATGGAAATGGAAATGAACGACGACCTCGGCGTAACCATCGACCGCCTCGCCGCAGCCACTTCGCTGCTGGAACAAACCGTGGAGCGCCTGGAAGAAAAAATCGCCGCTACCGAACAGAAGCTCATCGCGCTCGAAGCCCGCGCCGCCGCTCCCGCGCCCGCTGCGATCCCCGCCGGCTCCGGCCGCAAAACCCTGCCCACCGCGATGACCACCCTCCTCGCCAAGCAGGGCGTCACCCTCGACTCGCTCGAACCCGGATCGCTCCAGGCCGGCTCGCTCGACGCCGCACTCTCCTCGCTCAGCCTGGAGCAGCGCATCGCCGTCAAAGCCCAACTCCTCCGCGCCGGCCTGCTTGGCTAGAAGCCAGGAAACTTGTCGGCACCTGTGATTGAGATCCGCCGCCGCAACGCACGGTAGATCGTCCACGTGAGAAAGCCCAACCAGGCGACTCTCACGAGAACCTGCCACGGCGTAAATTGCTCGGTCACTGCGATGTAGACCGCAAAGCAGTCCAGCGCGAGAAACACGAGCAGACAGAAGGACAGCAGGCCGATCCACACCTTGTTGCCCACCGTCCTCTTGCTTCGCTCTGCTTCCGCCGCGTCTTCGAGCATACCCTCTCCGAATGAAGCAAGTGTAACGCCGGGTGCCCCATTCATGCGGCTTCATCGCATGAGTGGGGTCTGACTCGCCGAGCCACCTCGAACCTCGAACCTAGTACCTCGAACCTTAAGGAGCCCCAAATGAACGCAAAATTCACGCAGATCCACGCCGCCGCCGACTACCTCGGACCGGGCGCAATCGAAGTCCCTCTCTACCAGTCCGAGATCATGGACATCGTTCGCCGCCGCGGCATCTTCGGCCAGCGCATCAAGCAGGTCCCCGCCACCGGCCACCCGTCGCGCTTCTTTGAGGAGACCGCCATCCCGTCGCCTTCCGCGACCTCCGGCTTCGTCGATCCGCGCAACATCATCGCGCCGTTGGTCACACCCACGCGCGTCGAGATGTCCGTCCCGCTGAAGGCCCTGGTCGCGCAGATCAACTACAACCTCTTCGACATGGAGTTGGGCCAGCAGCAGTCGCAGTTCGCCTATCTCCAGGCGAAGGATTTGGCAGACACGGTCGACGGCGTTCTCCGCACCCACGATGTAGCTCTCTGGAACGGCACCGACACCTCGCTCTCGTCGCCCGTCACACCCGAGTACTTCGGCGCGGCTGCGCAGATCGTCTCCGGCGGCAACACCATGACCATCGGCACCACCCAGTCCATCGTCGACGGCCTCAAGTCCACCGTCGCGCAGATGGTCGCCAACACCTCCTTCGGCGTGCGTCCCACCGCGATCTACGCCAACCCCGTCCTGCTCGACCTCATCGATCGCGAGATGAAGTCCGAGTTCAACGTAGTCCTCGGCACCAAGGAGATCACCAGCGGCTTCACCGTCAAGATGCTCTCCACCCAGGCCGGCGACATCCCGCTCATCCCCGAGTGGACGCTGCCGTACACCGGCACGCCCGGCTCCGGCTCCGCGGTCCTGCCGGCGTACATCGTCACCGAGGACCTGATCGAGTGCCACTGGCTCTCGGACCCCAACCCGCGCATCTTCCAGCTCGGCGTCCCCGGCTCGCTCGCCTCGCAATACGTCGTCGTCAAATTCGGCGGCGTCGTCGTCAAGGGCTCTGGCTACGCCCACTACCAGGTCCTCGTCGACCGCTAAAGAACAGAACTGGTTACAAATCGTGACCGGTTGCACATCGGGTGCCCCATGATCGCCGGCGGACGCAAGTCCGACGGTTATCGTGGGGTTTCTCTCCCGTCCCACGCACCGGGTGCCCCATCTTCGGCGCGCCTTCATCGCGCCTAAGGTGGGGTTCTCCACTGACAACTGAGAACTGAGAACTGACAACTTCCTTCTGTAACCACTTTGGAGACAAACTATGGGCTACCTAGATCCCACGGAATACATCGCCTACGGCCTTGCCGCCGAAACCCCGGACGACTGGATAGGTCTCGCGTCCGCGCTCATTGAAGCGCACTGCCGCCGTCCCAGCCTGCTGGTCACCCAGTATGTCGAACGCATGCGCCTCACTGCCGGCTCGCAGGCTGTGCGCCTCAGCTATCTTCCGCTCGCGCCGCTGGCCCCGGCTGCGTCCCCGCTGGTCGGCATCAACGTCCGCTACGGCCGCCCGCGCCGCGGAGAACTGGCTGACCCCATGCTCGCGCAGGTCGCCTGGGCTTTTTCCGTCCCCGGCAGTTGGAGCGCGCTCCCGCTCATTAATGTCGACCTCAATCAAGTAACCGGAGAGGTTACATTCCCCATGAATCTGCTCGGCCTCAACTACAACGAGGTCGAAATCACCTACACCGCCGGCCTTAGCGTCGTGCCGCCCGCCGTCAAGTTCGCCTGCGCCCAGGTCGTCCGCAACGCCCAGGCCACGCCCGCCCTCAACGTCAAAAGCAGCAAGCTGGACACGCTCCAGATGCAGTACTTCTCCGCCTCGCTCATCGACGCCAACGTCCAGAGCATGCTCGCGCCCTACGTCGCCCAAAGGATCGGCTAACCCCATGAGCTATCAAGCCAGCCAGACAGCCCGCGCCGCCGACGTTCTCCTCCGCGCCCTGGGCGGTCGCACCGTAACGCTCCGCATGCCCGCGCCCGCCGTCCCCGCCGACCCCACCGAGCAGCTCGGCATCGCCACGCCGCTCTTTCAGGATCTCCCGCTCGCGCCCGTCGTCTATCGCAAGGCCCGCGCCACCGCTACTGTGGGTGCCCCGTCCAAGCTCGGCTTGGGCGGGAGTATCAGGTCCGAAATGCTCGTCTCCGCCACCGCCATCCAGCGCCTCGTCGGCTCGCTCGCCTACGCCTCCGCCAGCATCCTCTTCGCCAACGCCGTCGGCATCCTCGCCGGCCCCGCCACCGATTCCGGCGACGCCTCTGATCCCGACCTCCTCGAAATCGTCTCCGCCTCCACCGAGGAGGCCTACGGCCAACCCTACGTCTACCGCCTCATCCTCCGCGCCCCGCAAGCGCAAATCGTCTAGCCCACGCGTCGGGTGCCCCACATCTCGCAAGAGATGTGGGCTTGGAGTAGCAGCGGGCTTTAGCCCGCGGTACCGAGCTTGCACACCTTGGGGCTTTAGCCCCGGGCTTCGAAAGGAACCAATGCAGAACGCGAAAGACACCTTCTACCTCACCCTCCAAAGCCGCCTGGCCGCACTCAATCCATCGCGCACCATCGTGCTCCGCGGCCAAGTCCGCCCGGCCACGCTGGTCGACGAGAACGAGTTGCCCACCGCATCCATCCCCACCGGCGCCTTCCGCCTGCAATGGACCAAGCTCCAGGTCACCAGCGCCTCGCCGCTGCCCTGGGTCGCGCTCGAATGCACCATCCACTACGCGACCGACGGCTCGCCCGCCAACGGCGGCATGGACCGCGGCCGCGTGCTCGCCGCCATGGACGCCGAACTCGCCTCCGCCCTCACCACCCCACCGCACTCCGTCGCCAAAATGAACTACGCCACCACGCCGCCTGTCATCATGCAGACCAACATCTTCTGGGCCGACCCCGTCTTCGCAGCGGTTACCCAGACCGACACCCGTCTCTCCCGCGCCGCAACCGTGCAGGTCTTCGCCTACCAGGAAGCAGGGGAATTATGAGCACAACCCCATCCGTAGCACCCGTCACCAGCCGCGTCCGCGCCTACTTCGCTCCCGTCAACCGCGCCGCCGGAACGCCCACGCTCTTCGATCCCGCACAATTAGGCCGCTTTCCGTTACATACTCCGCCCGTCCCCTGGATCGACCTCGGCTGGATCTCCAAATTTGTGCGTAAATCCGGCACAAAAGTCGACACCCTCCGCGCCGGCGCGCCCGCGATCACGGTCGCCCAGGTCCGCACCGAGATCGATGCCACCGTCGCCCTCGAATTTGAAACCTGGGGCAAGCTCCAGGCCGCGCTCGCCTCCGGCTCCCAGCAGACCAATCTGCTGCTCACCGCCCCGGGCGCAGCGCCCAACGGCAGCGGCGGCCTCGCCGCGGCGCCGGTCCCGCTCATCGGTACGGCCTCTACCGCGACCGCTCTTAATGTCGGTGTCACCGCAGCAGCCGCGTTCAGCCCGGGCAGCCTGGTCGCCGTCGACGTCGACTCGACCGGCCAGACCGGCTACATCGGTGCCGGGATCAGTGCCGCCTACCTGCAGTCTCCAAACAGCGACATCAACTACATCCGCCGCGTCACTCTCAACGTCGGCGTCGTCGCCGCCATCGCCGGCGGCGTCCTTTCGCTTGCCTCGCCGCTGCCCGCGGGCGCGCCCACGCCGGGCATGCAGGTCTGCCAGCTCGCCGGCTTTTGCGACCGCGAAGGCGCCAGCTTCTTTCAGGAGTGGTCCGCCCTCTTCATCCTGCCCGGCACGCAGGGCGACCGCATCCTCTATCACTACCCGCGTCTGCAGGCGATGCAGCCCTCCGCCGAAACTGCCGACCCCCTGGCATCCCCGCTGCAAACTGTCCGCCTCGCCGCCGCCTTCCGCGCTCTCCCCGTCCGCGACGCCAACGACGGCGAAACCGTCCTCTGCTTCCGCAGCTATCTGCCCGCGCCCCTGCGCGAAATCTAGCGACTGCGCCACACAACGCCCACGCCGTCATCCTGCACCGGCGCCACGAAGTCGTCATTCTGGCGCAGCCAGAATCTCCGTATTTGCCTTGGTCTCGCTTAAGGGCACGGCTTCAGCCGTGCCGTAAACGCTCACATTCCCACTCGGGCTTTAGCCCCTGAGGTCACTCTCGCGCCGCGGTAATTAGTCCTCCACGGCCAAGCGAATCGCTTTCTCAAGGAGAACCAAATGCACTGGAAATCCAAAAGCTGGATCCTCATCAGCATCCTCCTCGCCGCATGTACCGCCGCCCGCGCGCAAATTGCAACCACTATAGTTGCAGACACCATCTACCTCGCCGACGGCGCCGCCGCCACCGGAACCGTCATCGTCAGTTGGCCTGCGTTCACCACCGCCAACGGCGATGCCATCCCCAGCGGCAGCACCTCCGCCACTATCGCGGCCGGCGGCGCGCTCAGCCTGCAGCTCATCCCCAACACCGGGGCCACGCCCATCGGCAGCTACTACACCGTCGTCTATCACCTCGACGACGGCAGCGTCAGCCGCCAGTACTGGGTCGTGCCCGTCAGCTCCGCGCCCGTCAAAGTCTCTGCCATCGAGAGCACCGTGCTGCCCGCCTCCGTCGCCATGCAGACCGTCAGCAAGAGCTACGTCGACACCGCCATCGCGGTTGCGGTCGCCGGCCATCCGCTTGACTCCTCGCCCTTCACCCTCAAGGCCGGAGACACCATGACCGGCCCGCTCGTCTTGCCCGCCGACCCAGTGTCGGCCATGCAGGCGGCGGACAAGAATTACGTGGACCAGAGCGCCGCCGCCTTCGTGGGCGGCCTCGGCCAGAAGCTCTCCCTGGGCGGCGACATCGGCGGCACTGCCTCCGCTCCGCTGGTTGCGGCCATCCAGGGCAGTCCGGTCTCCGCAACTGCTCCGGCAATCGGCCAAGCTCTCACCTGGAACGGCAGCGCCTACGCCCCCGCAACCTCAAGTACGAATCTCGCCTCGCCTCCCGCGATTGGGACGACCACCGGCATCCCGCAGATGGTGGGCAACGCCACCAACTACCCATCGACGACTGGTTGGGGCTACTACGCTGGGTTCGCGCTGAATTGCACCGAGTACGCGTTGCCCGGAGACAACGGCGGTGGAAACCCCACCAGCAACTGCCTGAATGTCAACGAGAACGACCTCTATCCCGGCTTCAACTACGGCAACCCCGCCGCGCCGCTTGGCGCAGGCTGGTTCATCCACAACACTTCGACGGTATCGAACATCCTCAGCTATTCGTCGGGCATCCACAACACCGTTGGCCAGTATTCCGGCGCGTGGTATAGCTCCGGTGACTTCAATGGCCGCCGCAGCTACGAGGTTTTCAAGCCCGCAAAGACTCAGGTCTCCGACGAGGGCATTGTGCTCGACGGCGATCAGCCAACGGAAGCCGCAGAGGGTTTCTACACCATCAACCCCTACGGCGGCGCATGGTCCAGCACCACCAACTATCCTGTCAATGAGGTTGTCGCCTACGCAGGCGCGGTCTACCTATCGACGGTGGCAAGCAACCTGAACAACCCACCCGCGACCAGCCCGGGTGAGTGGAGTCCAGTGCTCAACTATCCCTACCAGTGGCTGAGTGGAAATACCTATTCGACCGGCCAGGGCGTGGAGTATGCGGGCGTGCTGTACACGTCGCTCACCAACGCCAACCAGGGCAACGTCCCAGCCTCCAGTCCCACCCAGTGGCAACCTCAGCGTGGTCAGATGACGCCTGCGGAAGTGGCGGCGGGCGTGGCCTTCCCGCTGAACTGCGTGTACGCGTGCGCCAGCATGGGCATCAATCATCCCTTCATTGACCTGACCAAAGTCGCAACCAACACCATCACTGCGTTTGCCAATTCCGGGCTGTGGACTCTGCAGTCGGCAACGCTGAGCACGGCAGTCCCGGTTTCGGTGACGGGCACGCTAGCGGCTGATGTGCTGGTGCCGCGCATCACCTTCTTCGCGGCAACCGCGCCACTGCTGGCCGGCGACATCGTCTATGACGGACTGAATCAGCAGGTGGTGACCACGGCTGGGACTACAGCAAGCTCTGCCCCAACCTGGAATGCGGCAGTCGGCGGAACCACCATCAGCGGATCGGTGACGTTCACCAACTACGGCATTCAGACCAAGCTGGCCTCGCAGGTTTTGACGGTAACCTTCAACACCACGACCGACCTGAGCACGCTGCCCGCTCCGCTGCTGATCGAAGTTCTGCAGCCCTCCTCCACCAACGACGGTGGCAGCCAGGAGGTAATCGGCCCTGACGCGTTCGGCCCAATCGTTCTTGGCGCCTACAACAGCACGGCTCACACGCAGACGGTGACTGCGGATTGGCACTACGGTCATCTGGCCGGGGCTGTGTTTTACGCTGGCGGCCCGGTCGGTGAGTACATCGAGTTCCCGCAGCTCACGATTGGCGGCAACAAGTACGTGCAGCAGGTTTTCGGATCGACGGACGCACACACCATCGTGTTCGGGTTTCAAGCCGAGGGTCACTTTCAGAGTGCCCGGCCAAATAACAACGGCGTCTACACCGGGCTGTCGATAGCGGTGAACCTCTACCCCGGCGCGGAAATCTACGGGGTGCATGGCCAGGGTGGAGGACTCGCGCTGTGGACGGGGGCCAACCCAAACACCTGGAGCGCGGGCGATTCGGTCCAGGCCGTCAACCATATCTCGGCCAGCTACATCGGCAACGCGTACTACGCAACCATCAACAACCCGTTTGCCGATCGCACGCATTTCAACAACATCTGGTTCGGAATTGGCGGCGGACTCAGTGGAACGAATGTAGAGTACGGATGGCTCAACCCCAACCCCGCCACCAACTACCTCGGCCACTACGCAGCGGGCACCAGCGGGCCGCAGGGTCTCTACAGTCCGCCGAGCTTTATCACAATCACTGGGCCGAGTGGAGGCGGAATAGCGTTCGATCAGCCGCCCCTGAGTGGAGAACCAGGAGGCACTGGTTTCGACCAGGGGGCGTGCGCTGGCTGGGCCATTTGTTTCGCCAACCCGCCCGACGCTGGAGCGGTGAGCCAGCACGGCGCGTTCTTCCGCGCCTACGGCGGCGTCGACGCGTATTACAACTACACCGACCACTCACTCAACTTCGATGGCGTGACTGGCGGGATCAAATCCAACGGCGCGTTGCTAACCGGGCCGGCTAATTTCCAAATCACGATCAATGATGGCGTCACGTTCGCACCCAATACCTGCAGCAGTTACACCGGAGTTGCTGCGGCCGCCAGCACAACTACGTGGGCCGGACTTGCCACAGGCATGACGGTGAACCACACGCCCACCACTGACGTGTCCGGTGTGACGGGATGGAGTCCCGCAGCGGGCGGGCAACTCTACTTCCAGCCGTGGCCGTCGGCGGGATCGCTGAATGATTACGTCTGCAACGGCACCAGCACCGCCATCGTCACGGGAGGAGCCACCACATGGAACGTCAGCGCAAAGTAGTCAGAACGGTCCTCTGCGGCGCGGTTCTCGCACTGCTGCCACTGCTGGGGGCAAAGCAGTTCCAGATCGGCCAGCGCAACTTCACCCCTGCCGGCGCCGCTGTGGGTGGGCCGTGGCTCGGGACCAACTTTATGATTACCTCCTTCACTCCCTTCTCGGGACTTCGGAACGACGCGATCGGTATCGGCTACGAGTTCATTGCCGCAAGCCCAAACGTGAAGGCGATCTGCCGGTACAACCAGGCGGGCGACGCGCACACGCACACCGTAACCCTGATCGACGTGACCACCTCTACCATCCTCGCTTCCGTGTCCGTGAATGCGGCGGCGGGCACACCCGGCGCCAACCAGTGCATTTCAATTACTCCCGTCACCCTGACCGCTGGCCACAATGTTGACGTGATGAGTTGCGAGGGCGGCGGAGACCAATGGGGCACCGACTACGTGACCATCGATCCCACGTTCGGCACCATGCCATCCGGCGGTGCAGGCGCGACGTGGCAAAGCTCTTGCCCAAGTACAACCGTATACATAACCTACGGCGCGGCGGCCTATGGCCCGGTGAATCTGGCGCGATAGCCAACGCAGCACAACCGCACGGAGAAATTGGGTCTGATTTGCAGAGCAGCACGGAGACCAACGTTCCCGGAACACGCATGCTGGGGTTGAGATGAGTCACGCAATCATCGGTATTGAAGAACTGCTGTTGATGGGCAGGCAACTCGACCGGCGCCCCACCGATACATATCCATTGTCGCCATCGATGCAACATGCCGAACAGTTGCTCAAAATCCGCGACCGCTCCGGCACTGTCAGCCGGCTCGTCGCCAACCCGGTCCAGGTCCAATTTGAACGCCTGCGCGACAAGCAGAACATCGTCGTCAAGGCGCGCCAGATGGGCATCACCACCTGGATCGCCGGCCGCTTCTTCTTGAAGACCATCACGAACCCCGGCGTGCTCACCGTCCAGGTCGCGCACACCCGCGAGGCCGCTGAGTCCATCTTCCGCGTGGCCCAGCGCTTCTGGGAGAACCTCAACGAATCGCTGCGCAAGGGCCCGCTCAAGCGCAGCCGCGCCAACGTCCGCCAGATGGCCTTCCCCGCGCTGGACTCGGAGTTCCGCGTCCTCACCGCCTCCGACGCCAACTGCGGACGCGGCCTCACCGTGCAGAACATGCACCTCAGCGAGGTCTCGCGCTGGCCCGGAGACGCCGGCGCAACCCTCGCCGGGCTCCGCGCCGCGCTGGTCCCGGGCGGAGAACTCGTGCTCGAAAGCACGCCCAACGGCGCCTGCGGCTGCTTCTACGAGGAGTGGCTGCAGGCCGAGGAGAACAACGTCGTGAAACATTTCTTCCCCTGGTGGCTCGAACCCGCATACGTATCTGCCGCGGTTACAGATCTCCGCGACGACGAACTCGCGCTCATGCACGACCATGGCCTGACTCCTGAGAAGATCGGCTACCGCCGTTCGCTCGAGGCCAGTTATCGCGGTCTGCACGCACAGGAGTTCGCCGAAAACGCCGAGCAGTGCTTCCTCACCACCGGCGACTGCTGCTTCGACATGGACTCCCTCGAAGCCCGCCTCAAACAGGTCGACGATGCCCCCGAAAAACGCGGCCACGAGCACCACTGGTTCCCGCCCGCCGCCAACAAGGACTACCTCGTCGCTGCGGATCCCGCCGGCGGTGGCGCCGACGGCGACTACGCTGCCGTTCAGGTCATCGAGCTCGCCAGCGGCATCCAGTGCGCCGAGCTGCAGCAGCGCCTCCGCCCGCGCGAGCTCTCCCGCCTCGTCGCCTCGCTCGCCCGCGAGTACTCGACTCCCGGCCACGCCGCGCTGGTCGTCATCGAACGCAACAACCACGGCCACACCGTGCTCGGACATCTGGACGTGTCCGAGCACTACGCGCCGCTTTACGAACAAAAAGGCAATCCCGGCTGGCTCACCTCCTCGGCCTCCAAGCCCGAAATCGTCGCCCACATGAACTCGCTGCTGGTCGAGAAGCCTGAAATGTTCCGCTCCAAACGCCTGCTCGAAGAGTGCCGCACCTTCGTCAACCTCCCCGGCGGACGCACCGGCGCCGCCAACGGCGCTCACGACGACCTGGTCATGGCCATGGCCATCGCCCAGTCCGTCCGCAAAGAACTCCTCAACAACGGCAATCGCCGCCTCCACGCCGCGTAAGAACAGTTGTCAGTTCTCAGTTGTCAGTTCTCAGTTGTCAGTTGTTAGTTGTTAGTTGAATGCAACCTTTAGCGGATTCTCCAAAGGTCACCTCGAACCTCGAACCTCGAACCTCGAACCTCGAACCTCGAACCTCGAACCTCGAACCTCGAACTGAGAACTGAGAACTGAGAACTGAGAACTGAGAACTGAGAACTGAGAACTGAGAACTCAAAATACTCTATCCTTTGAAGCGGAGGCACTCCTTGGCCGTCCTCGCAGTCCAGGCAATCCGGCGCATGCGCGGCGGCGCGCAGAGCCAGCTCATGCTCGGCGCCGACCGCAACCTCTGGGTCGTCAAGTTCCAGAACAATCCGCAGCACCTCCGCGTCCTCGCCAACGAGCTGCTCGCCACCCGCCTGGCCGAAGCCATCGGCCTCACCGTGCCCGCCTCCGATGTCGTCGAAGTCTCCGCCTGGCTCATCGCCAACTCACCCGGCATGCACGTCGAGCTCGCCCGCGGCCAGCGTGCGCCGCTCACTCCCGGCCTGCAGTTCGGCAGCCGCTTCATCGGCGGCCTCATGCCCGGCCAGGTCGTCGACTACCTGCCCGAACCCCAGCTCGACGAGGTCCGCAACCTTGCCGAATTCGCCGGCATGCTCGCCCTCGACAAGTGGACCGGCAACGCCAACGGCCGCCAGGCGGTCTTCGATCGCCGCCCCCGCGAGCGCCGCTACCGCGCTACCTTCATCGACCAGGGCTTCTGCTTCAACGCCGGCGACTGGAGCTTCCCCGACTCGCCCCTGCGCGGCGTCTACGCCCGCAACCGCGTCTACCTCGGCGTCACCGGATGGCCCAGCTTCGAGCCCTGGCTCACCCGCATCGAAGAGATGGACGCCGACATCGTCTACAACATCGCCGACATGGTCCCGCCCGAGTGGTACTTGGGCGAAATGCCCGTCATCGAGCAGCTCCTCGAACAGCTCCTCCGCCGCCGCGGGCGCGTCCGCGAGTCCATCGCCTCGTTTCGGGACTCCAACCGGGAACCCTTCCCCCTCTGGGATAAGAAAGTTCCAATCGCTGTCCCCGCGCAGTTCGCCGAAGGCGCCGCCGGAAAGTTTGTGAACTAGGTTCGAGGTACTAGGTTCGAGGTTCGAGGTGTGATTCGAAGCTCTAAGTCGGACAGATCGAGGTCAAGATGAACCAGCATGGAGATTGATGGTTAGAAAAGTGCAGCGATGGCCCACGAATTGCACCACAAATCTTGGAGGCACTGACATTCATTCACCTCGACCCTAGCACCCCACCTCGAACCTTGAACCTAGTACCTCGAACCTAAGGAAAGGAGTCCGCCATTGCCCGAACGCCTCCAATGCGAGTTCCACCTCATCCGCTACGTGCCCGACCCCGTCCGCGGTGAGTTCGCCAACATCGGCGTGCTCCTGCGCGAAGCCGGCGCACCTGCGCCCGCTCACCTCCGCTTCACCCGCGACTGGTCCCGCGTCCGCTGCCTGGACGCCGACGCCGACATCGCCCTGCTCGAAGCTCTCGAAGCCGAGATCGCCGCCCGCCTGCCCAACTCCGCAAGCGCCGCGGCCAACGGCGATCCAGCCTTCAAACCCGTCCTCGCCACCCTCGAAGACTCCCTCTCCAACTCCATCCAGATCACCGAACCCCGCGCCTGCCTCGCCACCAGCGTCGCCGCCGAGCTCGACCTGCTGATGAAAATGTATGTAGACCCGCTCAAGGTCGCGCAACTTCGCCGCCGCACCGGCCGCGCCGCCATCGCCGCCGCCATGCGCACCGAGTTCGAGCGCGCCGGCGTCTGGGCCCTCATGCGCAAGAAAATCGCCGCATCTATATATACACAGCCCGGCGACCCCATGAAGATCGACTGCGGCTACCGTCAAATCGGGGTCCCCGGCCAGCTCGCTGGCTGGGGTGATCCCAACGGCGTCATCAAAATGTTCCACGCCGTCTCCCTCGACGCCGACGTCGAAGCCGCCAAGGTCCTCGCCTGGTCCGCCCCGCGCCTCTACCAAGGCGTCCAGCGCATCGAAAACGCCACCCTCGAGCTCACCGCCGTAGTCGAACCCCTCCGCGCCCTCACCACCGAAACCGATCCATCGCCACCCGGCTCCGACTCCGAGGCCACCGAACGCTACCAGTTCGGCGTCTCCACCCTCGAATCCCAACAGATCCGCGTCCTCACCACCGCCGACCTCGCCCGCGCCGCCGCCGCCGCCCGCCTCGACCTCCGGCTCTAGCCAGGTGTTAGGTACTACGTACTAGGTTCGAGGGAAAGGCAAGAACTGCCGGGCAACTCATTTCACGTAGACACATCTACACCTCGAACCTCGAACCTCGAACCTCGAACCTCGAACCTCGAACCTCGTACCTCGTACCTCGTACCTAGTACCTAGTACCTCGACCCGGCACAGCCCCGCGCTGTGCCATTTTTATTGCCCGAAAGGAACCCATGACCCTCCGCACCCACATCGCCAACGCCTGGCGCAACCTCACCGCCGCGCAACCCATCGCCGCCGCAGCCGAAGGCCGCCGCAAAACCGCCGCCCTCCCCTCCATCCTCTCGCCTTACAACTCCAACCGCGGCGGCCAGAACGCCACGCCCAAGCCCACGCCCGCCAACCTCCGCCGCTTCGCCGAAACTCCCATCGCCCGCCGCGCCATCAACGTGGTCAAGGACAAAATCGCCAGCATGGACTGGTCCATCCGCGTCCGCCGCGGCTACGTCGCCGCCGATGTCCCCGACGCTTCCCACCGAATCGACGCTCTGCGTCGTGCTTTAGAAGAGCCCAACGCCAGCGACAGCTTCCGCACCCTCATCGAGCAGACCCTCGAAGACCTCCTGGTCGGCGGCTTCGGCGCCATCGAGATGGAATCCACCGGCGACGCCGCGCGCCCCTTCCAACTCTGGCCCGTCGACGGCGCCACCATCCAGATCGACGTCACCTGGGACGGCGACCCCGCCACGCCCCGCTACGCGCAATCCCGTGGGGCATTCGGCGCATCTACTCAAAAACTCATTCCCCTGCTCGACGACGAGCTCATCTATCTTCGCCTCAACCCGCGCACTCACACTCCATTCGGCCTCGGCCGCCTCGAGGTCGCGTTCGAAACCGTCAACCAGTTCCTCTCCGCCAATCGCTACGCCGGCCGCCTCGCCTCCAACTCCGTCGTGCAGTACGCGCTCTGGCTCAACGAGGCCACGCCCGAGCAGCACGACCGCCTCATCCGCTGGTGGCAGGACGAGATCGAGGGCACCGGCCGCGTCCCCCTGCTCTCCTGCGAGCAGAAGCCCGAGGTCCTGCGCTTCGCCGGCGGCACCGACGCCGACCTCCGCCTGGAGTGGCAACAGTTCCTAATCGTCCTCATCGCCAACGCATTCGAGCTGCCGCCCATGCTGCTCGGCCTGCAAGCCGACGTCAACCGTTCGACCGCCGGCGAACTCGCCGACGAGGCCTTCCAGTCCGCCATCGTCCCCGTCGCCAGGCTCTTCGCCGAGCACATCACCCGCGATCTCTTCGCCAAAAAACTGGGCTGGCGCGAGTTCGAGTTCCTCTTCAACGACCTCGAATCCCGCGACGAAATGGAAGAGTTACAAATTCAGACCGAACTGCTCAAGGCCGGCGTCCTCACCATCGACGAAGTCCGCGAAATGCGCGGCCTCCCGCCACTGGTAACTGCCGCAAGCTCGTCGGAGCGCTAGCCAGAGCCGCTGCATGCCTTCTCGTTAGGAGCACGGCAAGCTCGTCGGAACGCTAGTCAGAGCCGCTGCATGCCTTCTCGTTAGGAGCACGGCAAGCTCGTCGGAACGCTAGCCAGAGCCGCTGCATGCCTTCTCGTTAGGAGCACGGCAAGCTCGTCGGAACGCTAGCCATAGCCGCTGCATGCCTTCTCGTTAGGAGCACGGCAAGCTCGTCGGAACGCTAGCCATAGCCGCTGCATGCCTTCTCGTTAAGGGCACGGCTTCAGCCGTGCCGTAACCCGCCCCAGAATCGCCAGGGCTTTAGCCCCTGAGGTCACGCCTTCGTGTGGCCAAAAAGGAAAACGCATGATCCTCACCATCGACAACCTCACCGGCGCCGGCCCCATCGATTACTCCCCCGCGCTGTCCGCCGACGCGCCGCTCGAAATAGTCCGCACCCTCAACGCCCCTTCCCGCTGCACCGCCGCGCTCCTTCTCGGCACCGGTCCCACCGCGCTTCCCCCGCCCGTCCGCAGCGCCCGCATCATCGTCACCTCCGACATCGGCGCCACGCTCTTCACTGGATATATTGCCACTACTCCGGTTGCAATCTACGCAGGCTCCGGCCTCGCCGGCCGCATCTACCGCATTTGCTTCGCCGCCGTCAGCGACGAGTGGCTGCTCGACAAGCAATCCCTCACCCTCACCGGCTCTGGCTTCACCGTCGCCGGCGGCACGCTGCTTTCCACCCTCGCCAACCGCACCGCCACCGGCCTGCTCACCACTACTGGCATCGTCAACGGAAATGCCATCGGCGTCTTCACCCCCGAGCCAACCAAACCCTTCTCCGCCAACGCCGCAGCCATCGCCTCCTCCACCTACGCCGCCTACCGCGCTATCGCTGGCGCGCTCTCCACGCAAACTATCGGCGCCACCACCCACACCCTCGACTTCGACACCGGAGCCGCCGACGCCACTGTTTCCATAGCAGCTCTTCGCACCACCAGCATCAAAGAGCTCGCCAACGACGTCACCGTCAGCGGCCAAATCGAACCCACCGCATTTGTAACCGAAATGTTCCAGGGCGACGGCGCCACCACCGTCTTCCAGCTCTCCGACCCACCCTTCCGCGTCACCACCCCCACCCTGCTCGCCGACGCCTTCTCGCAGCCCGCCATCGACACCCAACTCTGGAACGTCACCGACCCCGGCGCGCACCTGACTTTAGGCCCCAACGGCCTGTCCTTTACCGGGGGCACCGGCGCCGACGGCCAAACCACCCTCAGCGCCATCGACCAGGTCGAGCTCGGCGGCTCACTCCTCCTCACCGCCGCCGGCGTCCAACTCACCGCGCCCTCCGACGGCGTCCTCCTCGGCCTCTACTCCGGCCCCGTCAGCCGCGCCAACTGCTTCGCCGGCTACAACGTCCGCCAGTCCGCCGGCACCACCCTGCTCACGCCCTTCGTCAACGGAACAGAGATCGGAACCAGTTACATAATACTTCCCGGCCACATCTACACGCTCCGCATTCGGTTACATTCTCCAGAAGTCCAGCGTGTCCTCCAGACCTATTACGCCCGCGTCGATGGCGCCATCCAGTCCTTCGGTGGCGGCCTGGTCGCCTCGCCCGCCTCCCTGGTCTTCGACCTCATCGATCTCGGCAACGCCTCCTCCACCCCCGCCACCATTCTTTATGACAGTAGCGTCGCCATCTCACCCGCCTGTTGCACCTTCGCCGCCGCCAATTCTCTCCAACTCACCGGCTCCATCGGCTCCGTCACCGTTACCCAGACCGGTTCTGCCTGGATTTCCAGCGCGCCGCCCTCCGGTCCAACCTACACCCGCCTCATCGGCGTCGCCGGCCAGGGCGCCGACTGCACCGTATCCGCAACTGGAAAAGTTACATTCTTCACCGGCCGCATCCCCATTCCCGGCGAACTTGTAACCGTTTCATACCGCATCCGCGCCCGCGCCGTCGCCCGCCTCGAAAATCCTGCTTCCATTACCGCCGAGTCCGGCCCCGCCCGCTGGCTCGGCAAGGTCCTCCGCCCGCCCGCCCGCAGCTCCGCCGACTGCGAATCCGCCGCTAGCGCCATCCTTGCCTTCGCCTCCGATCCCTCCGCCGCCGTCGCCGGCAGCTACACCGCCATCAACCCCGCACCCGACATTTGGCCCGGCGACACCCTAGCCCTCACCGCCAACGGCCAAACCCTCTCCTCCGTCGTCCGTACCGTCACCCTCGCCAACGGCCACGCCGTCCCCGAGCTCCTCACCTACCGCATCGCCTTCGCCAACGACTGGGCCGAATCTCTCGGCATCTCCCTCTCTGAAGCCATCGCGCCCGACGTCTACCTCCCGCCCACCGCAGCCGCCGCACCCGCCCAATGCCTCGCCAACCTAACCGCGCTCGCCGTCACCAGTGCCACCGCCACCGCCCTCCAGATCGACGCCGGCGCCAACCCGCCCTCCGGCGGAGGCTTCGAAGTCCGTCTCCGCGACTGGGATTTCGCACCCGGCCCCGGCGCGGACCTGGTCCTGCGCTCGCCCACGCGCACCTTCGCCATCCCCCGCGCCGCGCAAAGCGAACGCTACTTTATCCGTGCCTACGACGCCTCCACGCCGCCGCTCTACTCGCGTCTCTCCGCCGCCATCTTCACCAACCTCCCCATCGCATAATCACGCCACCCCCACGCCTTCATTCTGACTCGCTTCTCCACGCCGTCATTCTGACTCGCAGAGTCAGAATCTCCGTCGTTGCCTTCGCCTCGCTTAAGGGCACGGCTTCAGCCGTGCCATATACGCCGCTGTCGAATAGCGGCTTTAGCCGCTGAGGTCATCGCTCTTGCGGGCCATCGCGCATCAAGCCACCATAGGAGTTACAAATTATGTCCGACTTCGAAATCCAGGCCCTCGCCGACCTCGCCGTCCTCAAATCCCAGATGAAGGAAGTCGTCGGCAACGGCCAGCCCGGCCGCCTCGCCCAACTCGAGACCCGCCTGCTCGACCACGAGAAAACCGTGCAGCGCCTCAAAGGCATCGCCGCCGCTTTCGGCGCCTTCCTCACCGTCGCTCACGCCGCCATCGACCTCCTCCTCGCCCACCGCTAACCACCGAACCCAGGACGATTGTCGTTCTGACCCTGAGCTTGTCGAAGGGGAAGAACCCCCGTATTTCTCTTTCCCTCGAACCTCGAACCCAGCACCTCGAACCCAAGGAGAATCCCATGGACTTCCTCGCCCTCTTCCTCCGCACCCTCTCGTCGCTCCCCACCCTCATCCAATCCGTCGAGTCCCTCCACGGCGCCCACTCCGGCGCGCAGAAAAAGGACGCCGCTCTCGACCTCGTCAGCTCCAGCCTCAACCTGGCCGACGCCGTCACCGCCAAGCAAATCGCCGACGCGCCCAAGTTCACCGCCGGCCTCTCCCTCATCGTCGACGGCGTCGTCGAATGCCTCAACGCCAGCCTCTGGGCCAAAGATCCAGCAACCGAGTGAATCGGGTGCCCCGTCCAAGCTCTGCTTGGGCGGGTTTACGGCACCCCCTTCACGACAGCCTCACCGTCATGAGTGGGGCGGACCGCTGACTCGCTGACCCGCTGACTCGCTGCCTCGTATAATCGTCCCCATGTCCGCTGCACCAAACCCCATCCCTCTCGTCGGCGTCATCATGGGCAGCAAGAACGACTTCGCCGTCATGCGCGCCGCCGTCGACATCCTCCGCGAATTCGGCGTCCCCCACGAAGCCCGCATCGTCTCCGCCCACCGCACCCCCGACCGCATGTTCAGCTACGCCGACACCGCCGCCGCCCGCGGCCTCCGCGTCATCATCGCCGGGGCCGGCGGCGCCGCGCACCTCCCCGGCATGGTCGCCGCGCGCACCGTCCTCCCCGTCCTCGGCGTCCCCATCGCCGCCACCGCGCTGCAGGGTCTGGATTCGCTGCTCTCCATCGTGCAGATGCCCCGCGGCATCCCCGTCGCCACGCTTGCCATCGGCGGCGCCGCCAACGCCGGCCTGCTCGCCGTGCAGATCCTCGCCACCACCGACCCCGCACTCGCCGCCAAACTGCTCGCCTACCGCACCGCCCGCCGCGACGAAGTCCTCGCCCAATCGCTTGACGAGTCGCCAGTCGCTGAGGGTCCAGCTTGAGCAACTCCGCATTCCCCGTCCTTCTTCCCGGCGCCACCATTGGCATCTTTGGCGGCGGCCAACTCGGCCGTCTCACCGCCATGGCCGCGCGCACCATGGGCTATCGCATCCACGTCCTCGACCCCGACCCCGGCTGCCCCGCCCGTTTCGTCGTCGACCAGTGCGTCGAAGCCGATTGGACCGACGCCCGCGAAGCCGCCCGCCTCGCCCGCGCCTGCGACGTCGTCACCCTCGAGATCGAGCAGATCTCCCTCGCCAGCCTCAACGCCGCCGCCAGCTACGCCCCCGTCCGCCCCAGCGAGAGCGTCCTCGAAGTCATTCAGGATCGCATCGTCCAAAAGGACTGGCTCCAGCGCAACGGCTTCCCCGTCGGCCCTTACCGCGCCGTCCGCACGTTTGCCGAACTCCGCGACGCCGTCACCGCGCTCGGCGGAAAATGTTTTTGCAAATCCGCCACCGGCGGCTACGACGGCCGCGGCCAGGGCAAACTCGGCTTCAATCCCGCCACGTCACCTCAGTTAGATTGTCATTCTGACCCTGAGCATCGCGAAGGGGAAGAACCCCCGCATTTGCCTTCTGCTTCCGCTCGTCATTCTGACCCTGAGCATCGCGAAGGGGAAGAACCCCCGCATTTGCCTTCGACCGACGAAGAACTCCAAGCCGCCTGGGACGCCTTGGGCAAAGGCCCCGGCGTAGTCGAGCAAGCCATTCCGCTCGATCGCGAAATCTCCATCCTGGTCGCCCGCTCGCCCTCCGGCGAAGTCCAGGTCTATCCCGCCGCGTGGAACCACCACGAGAATCAGATCCTCGCCTGGAGCGTCATCCCCGCCCCGCTCCCCGACGCCCTCGCCGACGAAGCCCACGCGCTCGCCGCCGCCATCGCCGACAGCTTCCTGCTCGAAGGCATCCTCGCCGTCGAGCTATTTGTAACCACCGATGGTCGCCTTCTGGTCAACGAGCTCGCCCCTCGCCCGCACAACAGCTATCACGCCAGCGAGCGCGCCTGCGTCACCAGCCAGTTCGAGCAGCTCGTCCGCGCCGTCTGCAATCTGCCCCTCGGCTCCCCCCGCGTCGTCCAGCCCTGCGCCATCGCCAACCTCCTCGGCGACCTCTGGCTCACCCCCACACCATCTGTAACCTCTTCCGATACAGATTCATCCAGCCCTCAACCTGCAACTGGCAACCTGCAACCTGCAACTTCCTCCCTCGAACCTCGAACCTCGAACCTCGGACCTCGCTTCGACCGCGCCCTCGCCGTCCCCGGAGTCCGTCTCCACCTCTACGAGAAACTCCGTCCCCGCCGCGGCCGCAAAATGGGCCACCTCAGCGCCGTAGCCCCCACCCCCGAAGAAGCCGTGGCCCTGGTCCTCCGCGCCAAATCCCTGCTCTAACCGTCGCGAGTTTGTTGGAGACGGTGGCGCGGCCGCTGGACTCGTTGGATTCGAACGTCCGCGGGCAGGTTTTCACCGGAGCGCGCGAGGCCCTTTGCCGCCCGCGAGCAAGTTAGTCAGATACTCAGCCGGCGAAATGACGGTAACTCCGGCTCGAGACTTTTCAGGAAAATGTCTCGTGTTACCAGTCACCAGCCATGCGCCCGTCGCATGTGCCAGCGCGAGAAAGGGTGCGTCTTTTGGATCGGGTAGCGAATAGGGCCAGAGATCTGGGTCGGGAAAGTGAAGACTCTGGTGAATCAACAGTTCCAGCCAGGGTGGCGGGAAACCATACCCGAGGAATTTGCTCCTGCGCGCCACTTCGAGATATTCCGCGATCACCGAAGGGCAAGTGACCACCTGCACCAGTCCGTCCAGTATCCAGTTCGTGATGAGGCGGCCCGGAGCTCCGTCTCGCTTGATTCCGGCGGATACGATGACGTTGGTGTCGACGAGCGCAAGCCTCATTTTCGAGTGCGCTTTTTAGGAGATGCCGGCCGCATTGGAAACTTCCGGATTTCGGCGATCTCGGCGTCGATTTCCTCATCGGAGGCGAGAGCGGCTCCGGAGGCTTCAGCCGCGACCCAACTTTGGCGCAAGCTTGCCTTGGCCATGGCGCGACGCAGTTCCAGGTCTTCGGCAATCACGTCGCCCTGCACGGGAACGAGGAAATACGCCGGCCCCTTCTGGCCGGCAAGCAGCACGGTTTCTCCCGCCGGAACCGCCTTAAGGGCCGCGGCACCGCGGGTACGAAATTCGCGCAATGAGACTTGACGCATAGGCTGCCTCCAAGATCAGTGTAGCCATTTCGGCTACACCGATGCAAGTGCCGCTTTGCAACGGTCGAAGCCCAGTGAGTCTGGACTGGAACCGTACCCAATTCCGGGCAGTGTATGAAAAGCAGATTTCAGACACTACCCAGTCCCGGACTTAACTTGTTTAGAAGAAGTACTTTGGGTACTTAAGTACGGGGGGAGGGGTGCCCCCCACCCCTCACCCGATCTCCTCGCCCCACTCCTCCAAATACGCCTTGAAGTCGCTCATAAATTTCCCCGCATCCGCCCCATCCACAATCCTGTGGTCGAACCCCAGCGAGAAGTACTGCACCGTCCGGATCGCAATCGAGTCGGTCCCATCCGCGTCGGTCACCACCACCGGCTCCTTGCTCATTCCGCCGATGCCCAATATCGCCGCCTGCGGCTGATTGATAATCGGCAGCCCGAACTGCTCCCCAAATATGCCGCTGTTTGTAAGAGTGAACGTCCCGCCCGAAATCTCGTCGGTCGCCAGTTTCTTCCCTCGCGCCCTCCCGGCCACGTCGACGATCGCCCTTGCAATGCCGAGGAAATTCTTCTCCTCCGCCTGCTTGATCACCGGCACAATCAGTCCCCACTCCAGCGCCACGGCAATCCCGATATTGATGTTCTTGTTGTACCGGATCGCGTCGCCTTCCACTGCCCCATTCACAATCGGGTGCTTGCGCAGCGCCACAATCGCCGCCCGCGTGATGAACGGCATATACGTCAGCTTCACCCCGTTCCGCTGCTCGTACTTCGCCTTCTCTTTCTCGCGCAGCCGCACAATCCGCGTCATGTCCACCTTGAACACCGTGTGCACATGCGGGCTCGTCTGCTTCGACTCCACCATCCGCCGCGCAATAATCGACCGCATCTTCGTCATCGGCACCAGCTCGCCCGGCAACGGCGCAGCAGCCGCCGGAGCCTTCGGCGCAGTCGGTGCGGCCGCCGCAGGTGCCGCAACCGGAGCTGCCGCCGCAGCGGGCCTCGCCGTGGCAGGCTTCTCCAAATAGCTCTCGATATCCCCCTTCGTAATTCGCCCCGCCGATCCCGTCCCCGCCACCTGGCTCAAATCGACGTTGTTGTCCTTCGCAATCTTCCGCACCAGCGGCGACGACCGCACCTTTTCCCCCGCCCCCGCAGCAGTAGGAGTCGCCACCGAAGCCACCGGTGTCTTCGTTAAGGGCACGGCTTCAGCCGTGCCATCAGCGATCGCCTGGGACTCGGGCGGGTAGCCCGAGGCTTTAGCCTCGGGTTTCCCCTGAGGTCCGCCCTTTGCCCCGCCCGAACCACCAATCACCGCAACCACCGTATTCACCCCAACCGTCGCGCCTTCCGGAAACTTGATCTCGGTCAGCACGCCTGCCACCGGCGACGGAATCTCCGCGTCCACCTTATCGGTGGAGATCTCGAACAGCGGCTCATCCCGTTCCACTCGCTCGCCCACCTGCTTCAGCCACTTGGTAATCGTGCCCTCGGTAATCGACTCGCCCATCTGCGGCATCGGCACATCCGTCCCCACCCCACCACCCACCGCCGAAGCGCTCGCCGCCGCAGGCGCCGCCGGAGCCGCAACCGCAGCAGCCGCCGGCGCCGCACTCCCTGTTGCCGCCGCGCTATCCCCCGCCGCTGGTGGTTTCGTTAAGGGCACGGCTGGTAGCCCAGGGCTTGAGCCCTGGGTCTCCGTGCCGCTAGCCATCGCTTCGGACTGGGGCTGGTAGCCCGAGGCTTTAGCCTCGGGTCTCCCCTGAGGTCGGCTTTCCTGCGCAGCGCCCGCCCCATCCCCAATCACCGCCACCACCGTATTAATCTGCACCGTCGCGCCCTCAGCGACCTTGATCTCCTCCAGCACGCCCGCCGCCGGCGACGGAATCTCCGCATCCACCTTGTCCGTCGAAATCTCGAACAGCGGTTCGTCCCGCTGCACCGCGTCTCCAACTTTCTTCAACCACTTGGTCAGCGTTCCCTCGGTGATCGATTCACCCATCTGCGGCATCACAACATCAGTCGCCATCGCATTCCTTCCCATCTCTTGGGCACTCTCAGCCGAGCCTTCCCAGCACTCCGCCCACACCGTCGCCCATCGATTATAAGTCCTTAGCCCTTGCCTTATCCCCGGCGCGTCTCCCGTCTTTGATCGGTTCAATCGGTGCAAATCGGTGTTAAGCCTTTTCCCCAGCCAGCAACCGCGCCGCCGAATTCAACCCTAGAAAACCCCAGGTATCAGGTGCCAACGCACCTTGGCGCAATACTCCGTGTAGCCCGGCAGATTTTCCGCCAGAAACTTCTCTTCATCCAGCAGCCGCCACACCAGGCCGAGCACCGTCAGGCCGGAAGCGATCAGCCCCCAATACGAACCCAGCGCCAGCGATGCCCCCGCCAGGTACACCGCCGCACTCGCATACATCGGGTTCCGCACCACGGCGTACGGACCAGTGGAGATCACTTTTTGATCGTCGGCGATCTCGACGGTTGCCGAAGCGAACGCGTTCGCCTCGAATACCCGGTTTACCATCCACAATCCAGCCACGATCAAAACGTCGCCCGCTACCGAAAGCCACCACGGCACATTCGACCAGCCGAATCGATGATCGAGCGCGGGAACGAGGAACGTGGCGATGCCCGGAACCGCAGCGCACAACACGATGACCTTCTGGATGGTCCTTTTCTCTGCCCCCGGCCCGTACTTCGCCCTGCTTTCAAGCAGTGCCGGATTCTTTGCCATGGAGAGCGTCAGCAGAACAGAGCATACCGTCACCACCCCGATAAAAACCCACGCCTGCCAATACTTGAAAGTCCCCGCCGCCACGAACTGAGCGCATCCGAGAACAACACAATTCACCGCCAGCGTCAGCCACATCTTTCGCTTAGGACTCTTCACGACCCAATGTTAGCCCTTTGCTCTTGTTTGTCATTCTGAGCCGAAGGCGAAGAACCCCCGCATTTGCTTTTTGCCCCGTGCCCGCAGACCCGGGCGCCCGAAGCCGGGCGCCCGAAGCCACGTTCGCCATTCCGGCGAAGCCCTTTTGTTCGTCATTCTGGCGAAGCCAGAATCTCCGTATTTGCCCTGGCCTCTGCTCTTAATCGGTCCCATCGGCGCAAATCGGTGTTAAGCCTTTGCCCCCGCCACCAACTCCTCCAAACTCCCGCACGCCACCATCTGCCTTCCAAACACCCGCCCAAAGCACCGCGCCGCCGCATTCCCCGCCGCCTCCATCGACACCGCCCCCGCGGCCTCCAACTCCAGACTCGTCACCCCCCGATCCTTGATCCCGCACGGCACAATCCACTCAAACTCCCGCAAGTCCGTGGTCACATTCAGCGCAAACCCATGGCTCGTCACTCCCTGCGACACATGCACCCCAATCGCCGCCAGCTTCCGCTCCCGCATCGCATACGACGAGTTCCCGTCCGCCTCCCGGCCGTCGGCAGCCTTTCCGTCCTTCACGCGCGGAGCGCGTCCAGAACGGTACGAAGTACTCCACACCCCCGTGCACCCCTGCACCCGTTTCGCCATCACCCCAAACTCCCCGCACGTCCGTATCAGCGCCTCTTCCAGCAGCCTTACAAAGTCCACCGGCCCTAGGAATTTGTAGCCCGGCCCGCGTTTCCCCGGCCACTCCCCCCGCAGATCGACAATCGGATATCCCACCAACTGTCCCGGCCCGTGGTACGTCACATCCCCGCCGCGATTCACCTCATGCAGCTCCACCCCGCGCGCGGCCAGCCATTCATCGCTCACCAGCACATTGGCCCGCGACGCATTCCGCCCCAGCGTAATCACCGGCTCATGCTCCAGCAGCAGCAGCGTATCCCCAATCCTGCCGGCCTTCCGCGCCTCCACCACGCGCCGCTGCACCTCCAGCCCCTCGCGATACGAAACCCGCCCGAGTTGTAGAAGTTGGACGAACATCAGGCTCTTGCCAGAGGATTCTTCCATCGCAAGCCCGGGAACCGCGCAAAGTCGGAATCCGTTGTGTAGAGCGTTCCTCCACATTCCATCGTCACGGCGGCCAAATGTGCGTCAGTCCCAAGAACCCCAGCGGCACGTCCCTCAAGCAGCATTCGGCGAAACACCGGCCAATGCCCTTCACCCGCATACAATAACTGAACACCGGGCTGCTCCAGCCATGCCTCGACAATTCCGAGAGCCGTCGACAGTTCCAATCGGCCGAGCGGAATATTCTGATTGGTCGTTATCCGAAGAAAGGCCATCGCGCTTTGCAGCGGAATGCCGACCTCTTCGTCCGACGACAAGGTCTTTTCAAACCACGCGCGCGCAGGACGGTAAAAAGCCGAAGACCTCATGTGGGCGTACAGAAGCAGATTGACGTCGATCACGATCATCTGTGGAGCGGACCTTCCAGCGCCTCAAGAATCGCGGAGGTCTTGTCCAGATTGATGCCTTCGGGCAACTGCAGATCGATTGGGGTCACCTTAAACGGCTTCGGCTGCACTCGGCGCCTGGACGAAGTCAGGGCTGTGCGCAGGCAGCGATTCACCGCCTGCTTGAACGGCTCGCCCGAACGGCGAACCTCCTTCTTCAGAAGCCGGGCAACATCCTCGTCAATCGTCAGCGTCGTCCGCACATCATGATGCTCTCACCTAAAGCATCATGATGTCAAGGCAGTTCACCATCCGATTCGTTTCAAGCCCTGCACTGCATCGAAGTGCCCATCCAGGCTCATCAGCGGGAGCCGGTGCTGGCGCGCGAGAGCGGCGATCCACAGATCGTTGGAAGGGATAGGCTTGCCTGCCTTCTTCAATTCAGACCGGACCTGAGCGTAATGGCCTGAGGTCTGCTCGTCGACTGAAAGGACTCGGGTTGCGGCGATAAGTTCTTCGAGCCACTTTTCATATTCCTTGCGGCGGCGCGACTGCGCGATTCCGAACCGGTATTCGCCGAGAACAATGGCCGGCAGCTCTATGCTTGCCGCATCACGGAAGAGCCGAACCGCCGCTGACTGATTGTCCGCTACCGCGGAAACAGCATTTGTATCGAGAATCATGGCTGGATCACGCCCAGTCCTCGGGCTCAATCTGTTCAAACTCACGCTTCATCATCTCGTTGATGCGCGACGTTTCTTTGCGAAGATGCTTCAGGCCGCCAGCCAGTCTGGCCCAGGGCTTCTGCTCTTTGTGAGAGGCGGCGGCCAACTTCTCCTCGACAGCTTCGGACACAAAGACGCGCAGCGCAATGCCACGCTGCGCCGCAACCGATTTGGCCCGGCGGAAGATAGGATCGGGAATCTCAAGCGTGGTCTTCATGTTGAAAGGTTCCCATATTTATGGGAGCAGCGTCAAACGGTTCACATCCCCACCCTTTTCAGTTCCGTCAGCGCCGCGTCACGCGTCCCATCACTTTTTGGACAGCTATCGTGCGCTGCTCTGAGATGCGTCAGTGCCTCCGTCCGTTGATGGTGGAAGAGTGCTTCCTCGCCTATGAAAAAGTTCGCGTCGCAAACCTGGAAACTCTGTACCCTGGCCTCACCATTGAGCGCGGCGGCCATTAACTCAGCGGCTGTTACCTGTCCCAGATCAAACTTCAACACTGGCCCCGGCCACTTCGACAAATCCGCAACCGAAGCTACCTGCGCAAGCAGGTGCGCGTCGTCGAATCCCTGCCGCTTCGAGACCACGTCCAGCCATAGCGCGGCATTGATCGCTGCGATCGATGATGGTGAGGCAAAGATCGTGTGCTCGAAGTCGGCAATGGCCGCAGGCAGTTTGTTCTGGATTAGGTAGACGAGGCCGCGGTTGTTGTAGGCAACTGCTTGATTCGGGTTCAGGCCAATCGCTTCGTTATAGTCCTGGAGCGCGCTTTTGTAGTCGCCCCTGTGAAAGAAAGCCTCGCCACGGTCGCCATAGGCCCCCGCGAAGTTCGCGTCAAGGCGAATCGCCTCGTTGTAATCCTGGATCGCGCGGTCAAACTCGCCCTTGTTCCTATACGTATGGCCTCGAGCCCAGAAAGCATACTTGAAATCGGATTTCAGCCGAACGGCCTCGTTGTAGTCCTGGATCGCGCGGTCGAATTCGTACTTGTGGTTGTACGCTATACCACGACTGTAGAACGAGTCTGCGACACGCGGATTCAGACGGATTGATTCATTGAGATCCTCGATCGCGTGGTCGTAATCGCCTTTGTCTTCGTAGGCAACACCGCGGATCTCATAGGCGGCCGACAGATCCTCCGTCGTTTCCTTTCCCACTTGTATGAGCGCGGAGCAGCCAGCGATTCTGGTATCAGGGTCGGCTGAGTGGCATTTATTCAGGTTTTCTTGCCTGCTCTGTCCCATCGCGGCCATCGCCGCGCCAAACAAGAGGCACAGGCATACAACTCGTTCGCCCGTCACACTTAATGACCCTTGCTCGCTCGATGAACTGTGCACGGCGCTCCTCACACATTCACCGCTTTGCCTTCGACGCTGCTGAAGCCATCCAGCAGAGCCTCCGCCACGGTCGGGTGCGCATGGATCGTGAACATCATCTCCTCCACCGTCGCCTCCAACTCCAGCGCCGTCACCGCCTCCGCGATAATCTCCGTCGCGTACGGCCCAATGATGTGCACGCCCAGAACCTCGCCATACTTCGCGTCGGCCACGACTTTGACGAACCCGTCGTGCGCATCCACAATCGTCGCCTTCGAGTTCCCCACAAACGGGAACTTGCCCACCTTCACCTGGAAGCCCTTTTCCTTCGCCGCGGCCTCGGTCAGCCCCACGCTCGCAATCTGCGGATCGCAATACGTGCATCCCGGAATCCGCGTCTTGTTCACCGGCTTGGCAAACTTGCCCGCCAGCCGCGCCGCCACCACCAGCCCGGCCATCGACCCCGAATGCGCCAGCAGCGGCATCCCGCCCACAATATCGCCAATCGCATACACGCCCGGCTCGGTCGTCTCCATCCACTCATTCGTCATCACAAAGCCGCGGTCCGGCTTGATGTTGGTCTTCTCCAGCCCAATATCGGCCGTCCGCGGCGACCGCCCCACCGCTACCAGAACCTTCTCCGCCTGCTTCGTCTGCGGCTTGCCGTTCGCATCGGTCCACGAAACCTTCACCCCTCCATCCACCTTCTCAATCTTCGTGTCCTTGATCCCCAAACTCACATCGATCCCGCGCTTCTTGAACAGCCTTAGCAACTCCTTCGAGATCTCCTCATCCTCCACCGGGACCACCCGCGGCAGCATCTCCAGCACCGTCACCTCCGCCCCAAAGCTCTTGAACAGCGACGCAAACTCCACCCCCACCGCGCCCGACCCAATCACCACCAGCGACTTCGGCATCTCCGCAATCTTCAAAATCTCGTAGTTCGTCAGGACCGTCTCGTCCGCCTTCAACCCCGGCAGCATCCGCGCGTCCGATCCCGTCGCCAGCACCACCTTCTTCGCCTTCACCGTCTCCGCGCCGCCCGCCGTCAACTTCACGTCGACCGAAAACACGCCTTCCTTCGCCGGCCCCGTCAACTTCCCATACCCCTTGAACACTGTGATCTTGTTCTTCTTCATCAAAAAGTCGAGGCCCTTGGTGTGCCGCGTAATCACGTCATCCTTCCTCGCCAGCACGTTCTTCCAGTTCAGCTTCGCCTCGCCCACGCCGTCGATGCCGTATTGTTCCGCGTGCTTCAGGTGGTCCCACACCTCCGCGGTAAACAACATCGCCTTGGTCGGAATGCATCCCCACAACAGGCACGTGCCGCCCAGCCGGTCGTTCGCATCCACCAGCGCCACCTTCAACCCATACTGCGACGCCCGAATCGCAAACGTATATCCCGCCGGCCCGCCGCCCACCACCACCGCATCAAAAATCGTCTCCGCCACGTTCCGCTCCATCCACCGCAAAATTTACCGCAACCCCCCAATTTTACGCCGCCCGTCAACACCCCTTCCGCCCGGCATCCACCTGAATCGGGTGGCCCATCCTTTCCAGCTTCATCGGAAAGGGTGGGTTGCCATCCCGATCGGCACGCATCTGCGAGTGCTAGCATGGCGCCATGTCCCGTTCGGTCAAAATGGGGATCGCAAGCCTCTTGCTGTTTTGTCGGCTGCGTCCTCCCGTCGCCGATTGGCTTTGTATGCGCGGTGCTCGCGTGCGTATTAGCATCCCTGGCGGCGCAACAAGGCAGCAAATGGTGGTTGGTTATTCCGTGCGTCACCATCGTTATGTTTGCGCTGCTGCTATATGTCGGGTTTCACGCGGCGTAGTCCCGCGTTTTGCTTTCACGGACAACTGACAGCTCCCCCTCACCAAGCCACATACACCCCCTTCCCCACCCAATCTTTCCCCTCCACCTGCGCCATCATAAAATCCGCCACATCCGCCCGCGCTATCTGCCTTCCACCTCGCGGCAGCGCCTCGCCGTCCACCCGGAACTTCCCGCGCGCCTTTCCATCCATCAACATCGGCGGCATCACCATCGTCCAGTCGAGCCCACTCCCCGACAACGTCTCCCACTGCGAAATCTGCGACGCCACCGCCCACCTCAGCACCGTGTTGTACACCACGCGCTGCACCAACCACCGCCGCCAAGCCGCCTGCTTCTTCAGCGAATCCTTGAGCGCCCCCGCCGACCCCAGCGCCACAATCCGCCTTACCCTCTCCGCCCGCATCGCCTCTACAATCACCGGCACCGCCCGCTCCAGCACGTCCTCCTGCTTCAGCGATCGAGCCCCCAGCGCCGACAGCACCACCTCCGCCCGCGCCTCCGTTCCCGATAAAGCCCGCCTTACCGCCTCCACATCGAACACGCTGCCCTCCACCACCCTCACCCGATCCCGCCACGCAAACGTCGCCGCCGTCCGCACCAGCGCCGTTACGTCATACCCTGCCGCCAGGCACCGCTCCACCAGCAACCCGCCCGTCCGCCCACTCGCTCCAAACACCACAACCTTCATCTCCGCCTCTTCCGTCAACTGACAACTGAGAACTGTCCTCATTTTCCTCCCTGAGAACTGTCCTCATTTTCCTCCCACCCCACCCCTCCCATGTTCAAAAACTATCCACGCTATCCCATTCACCACTCACCCCTTGCCGCAAATTCCCTCCAACCGCACCACCCCTTTCGCCTACCCCGCGCCCTCGCCTGTGCAGAACGACGAAAACCCGGTACCTCCTGCCCCCCAACCCACAACTCTTCCTGCTTCCCCAATTATCCTCACCCTGATTTCTAAATCCGGAACACGCCTCAACCCCGCACCCCACGCGCACATTGCCCCGTATTCCACATTTCCCCCGACAACGACTACTGCTACTAGTATCTATCTCTATTAATCATTGTTTTTAGTACTCCCTAGTAGCATTGCCTTTGATCGCAGTCCCACCAAACGATGAGGATGCCCAATCATCCCGCTAGAACGTGCGTCACTCGAGCGCAGCTCGATATACGGGAAACCAAAGGATCTCCACCATGCGCGAAGCGCGTCAGTCGCGCGCAGCTCGATACGGAGGGAGCAGGGGCCTTCAGGCCCCTGAATCGCGGCGGCAAAGAACGTGGGCTTTAGCCCCGGGCCTTTTTTGCCCTCGCTGCTGTTCCCGCCGGCCAACCCGCTTTCCCACAAACAAACCCCTCGCCCGCACAGCCCTTCCCTCACTAAAATCAGTATCGCCAGCGCTTACGCATTCCGTTTGCACCGCATACGGTGTAAAGTTTTCCCAGCATCCGTTCGCACCATCCAAGTATCCGGAGAACCACCATGACCCCAATCACACAGGATGCCCCAGGCAAGACTCAGGAGCCCCCAATGACCACCGCCGCCCCCACCGGAAACCTCGAAATCACCGTCTCCCGCGCCGAACTCCTCCGCGAGCTGACGGCGGCGCAGTCCGTGGTCGAGCGCAAGACCACCATCCCCATCCTCTCCAACTTCCTCGTCGAGGCTGCCGACGACAAGATCACCATCACCGCCACCGACCTCGACCAGTCCATCCGCACCTCCTGCCCCGCCAAAGTCAAGAAGCCCGGCGCCTGCACCATCCCCGCGCGCAAGCTCTACGACTACATCAAGCTCCTCCCCGACGGCGACATCTCCATCAAGCTCATGGACAACCACTGGGTCCAGATCCGCGCCGGCCGCTCCAACACCAAGATGGTCGGCATGGCCCGCGCCAACTTCCCCCAGGTCGCCGAGTTCCCCTCCACCGGAGCCATCAAGATCGCCAGCGCCTCGCTCCAGAACATGATCGCCAAGACCATCTTCGCCATCTCCAACGAGGAATCCCGCTACACCCTCAACGGCGCGCTGCTCGTCCTCAAGGCTGAATCCATGGCCATGGTCGCCACCGACGGTCACCGCCTGGCGCACATCGAAAAGCTCGGCGAAGCCCTCGAAGGCGTCACCGGCGAGAAGAAAACCCTCATCCCGCGCAAGGCCCTCAGCGAGCTGCTCTCACTCCTCAACACCACCGAGACCGAGTCCATCGACTTCGCCGACGACGAGCAGACCCTCTTCTTCCGCGTTGGCGGCCGCGTCCTCACCAGCCGCAAGCTCACCGGCAACTTCCCCAACTACGAGGCCGTCCTCCCCCGCGACAACAACAAGTTCGTCATCGTCCGCAGCGAGGACCTCACCGCCGCCATCCTCCGCGTCGCCCAGTTCGCCGACGAGCGCTCCGGAGCCATCAAGATCCGCCTCGAAACCAACGAGCTCAAGCTCTCCTCCAGCTCCACCGACTCCGGCGAGTCCGAAGACACCATCGAAACCCCATACAACTACGACCCCCTGGTCGTCGGCTTCAACAGCCAGTACCTGCTCGACTTCCTCAAGGCCATCGGCTCCACCAGCGAGGTCCGCCTCGAATTCAAGGACGCCCAATCCGCCGGCCAGATGCGCCCCGAAGACGCCTCCGAAGACGTCAAGTACCGCTACATCCTAATGCCCATGCGCATCTGAGTTGGGTGCCCGATAAATTGGGTGCCCGATAAATTGGGTGCCCCATGATCAACGAGCGCGCCTCACCGCTCGTTTATCGTGGGGTTACTCCCTACCCCGCCGCCATTCGGGCGCAGCCAGAACCCCCGCATCCGTCTTTGCCCTTGCTTCTGAGATAGGCCGGGACTTCAGTCCCGGCATCCGAGGCCAAGCAAAATCGCGGGCTTCAGCCCCTGGGACATGCATACCCTGCACCCTTCTGCCAGCACCCAAGCGCCCTTTTTCCGCTCCGTCGCATCCCAGCCTGCCGCTTCCCGCGGATTGGATGCAGGCCCCGGTCGCCGACACGCCGAATAACTGGGTCGAGGTGACCAAAAAGAATGACGGGAAGTACCAGGCGGAGGTCGGCAAGGAGACCTTTGACGTCTCCATAACCGTAAGCACTGCCGACGGCAGAATCCTCTCCGCCAGCATGGACAATCCCGTGGTGATGACCAGCCGCGACTGCGACGACGCGGCGCTGACCAGGTGCGGCGACCCGCAGCAGCATACCATCCACCGCCATGTTGAGATTCAACTGGTGCACTAACCTGCTTCCGTCATTGTGACGTAGTGGACAATAAACCATTTATTTTGTGACATAAGCTGATCCCAATGGCAAGCTTTGCCATTCCAGGGTAAGATGAAACTCTCGAGGAGGTGTCCCATGCCCACCCGTAACGTAAGCCTCACCGACGAACTCGACAGCTACGTCGAGCAGTGCGTCCAGAGCGGCCACTACGACAGCGCCAGCGAGGTCATCCGCGCCGCCATCCGTGCGCTGAAGCAGGCCGACCTGGAAGATCAGGCCAAGGTGGAAGCGCTCAAGGTCGCGATTGCCGAAGGATTGGGAGGTCCTTACCTCGATGGCCCCACCGTCATCGCGGAGATGCGCGAGCTTATCCGCCAAAGGGCTGAGGCCAACCGCGAAAAGTCGAAGGTCGCTTGAGCACCTACCGGCTAGGCCCAAAAGGCGAATCCGATCTCGCCGAAATACTCGACTACACCGTCGACACTTGGGGCGAACAGCAGGCCGAAAACTACATCGACGAGTTGGCAAGCTGCTTCCAGATGCTCGCCGACTCACCCGGTCTCGGCCGCGCCTGTGATCTGCTTTCCCCCGGCATCCGCCGTTTCGAGCAGGGCAGGCACGTCATCTTCTATAAGCCGGACAAACACGGCATTCTCATCGCCAGAATTCTCCACCAAAGCCGCCTGCCCACCCAACCCCACTTCCTCGACGCCTAGCCCTGACAACCTGCAACTGACAACTAGTTCTTCTTCCACAACCTCCCCGTCACCACCCCAAACAGAAATCCGCCCACGTGCGCCGTATACGCCACCCCGCCTCCCTGCACGTGGCCCGCCACCTGCCCAGCGCTGAACAACTGCATCACAAACCACACCCCGATCAGCAGCACCGCCGGAATATACGTCATCCGCACGAACAGCAGAAGCCAGATCGCCGTCTTGATCCGGTCCCGCGGGTAGATCACGATAAACGCCCCCATCACCGCCGCAATCGCCCCACTCGCTCCCAGGTTCGGCACCCGCGAGGTTGGCATCGCCAGCACCTGCGCGGTCATCGCCACCACTCCGCCCACCAGGTAGAACGCCAGGAAGCGCACCCGCCCCATCGCGTCCTCCATCGCCGGCCCGAACGCCCAGAAGAACACCATGTTCCCGATAATGTGCAGCCACCCCGCATGCAGGAACATCGCCGTCAGGATCGTTCCCCACCCATGTCCCGCCGCAATCCGCGCCGGTATCACCGAGTGCCCATACACAAATCGCTTCCCATACTCCAGCTCCAGCCAGAACGCCCACGCATTCGCCGCGATCAGCCCCACCGTCACCACCGGCCATCGCCGCAGCCGCCGCGACGCATCCCCCAGCGGAATCATTCCACCCATGGCATCCTCGCTTTGTAGTTATGGTAATATGGTGATATGGCGATGCGGAAGATGACTTTCACAATTCCGGACGAAGTAGCCACCCCCTTCCTGCGGGTCGTCCCCTCTGCGCGCCGGTCCAGGTTTGTAACCGAAGCACTCCGTAAGACGTTGCGAGAACGGGAAGAGGCTCTGATCGCGGCTTGCGACGCAGTCAATGCCGATGCCGGCTTGAATGCCTTGGTGGACGAGTGGCAGGCAGCAAGCGATCCGGTGGAGGAGCCGTGGGATGAATCTGCTTCGAGGTGAAATCTGGTGGGTCGATCTCAATCCAACCAGAGGCAGTGAAATAAACAAGAAGCGACCCTGCGTTATCCTCTCGGTCGACCCCGTCAACCAGCGTCGAAGAACAGTAGTCGTTGTGCCGCTTTCCACTTCTCCCACGGTGCGCCCTCCGCTTACAGTCGCCGTGACCTGTGCCGGTCGTTCAGCAGTAGCTGTGATGGATCAGGTCCGTTCGACTGCGAAGGAACGATTCGCAAACAGAATTGGCACGGTCACTGCTTCCGAACTGGAAGCGCTCGAAGAGAGCCTTCGCGAGATTCTCGGGTTGTCCTGATCGCCACATCTGTCGATATTGTCCCCCCGCAAAAAAAGAGCGCCCCATCCCTGGAGCGCTCTTTCTCGTCCTGCTTGGTTTTCGGCGTGCCCTATTTCAGCTTGCGCCGGGCGATTCCCACCAGGCCCAGGAACCCCGTGCCCAGCAGCATCAGGCTCGAAGGCTCAGGACTCGCGACCACATCAACCGACGAGATACCCGTCGTGGCTTCTTGGGCGTCCGAAGGGTTCGTAATGCCGATCCAGATCGCGACCTCGGTGCTGCCGTTGATTCCGCTGTCGGCGCCCGCAACCAACTGCGCCAGCGTGTAGCTGCTGCCCGCGCCGTCGCCGGCAAACATATACAACTCCGAACTCGCGTCAACCGACGAGCCCGTCCCGCCGTAGCTGTCCCCGCCCAGGCCGGTCAGAGTATCTCCGCTGAACGCGAAGAACTGGTCATTGCCGCTCGAGTCCAGCCACAGGTTGATGCTCACCGGACTCCCGATCGAATTCACCGTCACGCTCTGCAACTCGCCCAGCGTCAGCCCGCCGTTGAAGTACAGAACGATCCCGGCATCCGAGTAGGTCAAAGTCGGGTAGCCCGGGTTCCACGTCTGCAGGGTGAAGTAAGGGTTGGAAACGCTTGGGCTTAACGCCATCGTATTTGAACCCAGCAGCTCCACAGGGCTCACATAGAACCCCGCGGCGTCACTTATGGCATAGTCCACGCCGGAGCTCGTGGTGGTAAATAACGTGTCCGCCTTTGCCGCGACTGCCGTCGTCAGTAAAAGTCCTGCAAATACCAAGCCAATCAATTTGCGCATTACGACTCCTTTTCGATTCATCATCGAATCGCGATTAAAGCGAATGGCGTCCTGGATGCACCTGCTGGCCCGCAAGCAAAAGAACCAGTGCACCAGGACGGCCGTCGGAGACAAGGCCCTGGGGAGTATCGTGATTCCGCCTGCAAAAATGCGCGTCCCAGAGCCTTTTCCAACTCTGAGACTGCAATTCATGTAAGAGGAGTTCGCTCAGCAGAGTAGGCGTCGCCCGCGCCCACTTCATGTGATCGCTGTCACTCGAACTTTGGTAAGGCGCTTGAGCCGCCCAGCAGTAACCCCCACCAGTTACCCGCTCCACCCCTGAACCTCGAACCTCGAACCGCGAACCTTTCCTACTGCCGCAACTCCACCTCAGTCGCCCCCTGCCCACCCTGGTTATGCTCGGGCTCGGTCACATTCGCCACATTCGGATGCCCCTTCAGATACTCCCGCAGCGTCCGCCGCAGCACGCCCATCCCCGTCCCATGCACAATCCGAACATGCGGCAGCCCCGCCAGGAACGCTCGATCCAGATACCGTGCCACCTCATCGTGCGCCTCCTCCGCCGTCCGCCCAATCACATTAATCTCCAGCGGCACCGAATCCGTCTCCGATCCCGATCCCGAAGCCATCTGCACCGTCACCCCACCCCGCCGCCGCGCCGCCTCCAGCGGAGTCACCGCCACCACCGCCACCACCTCCGCAATGTCCGCGATCCCCACCCGCATCTTCATCGTCCCCACCTGCACTTCAAAACTCTTGTTATCGATCACCCGCTCCACGCGCCCTTCGCGCCCCAGACTCCTCACCTTCACCAAATCCCCAACCTTCACACTCTTCACCGCGCTCGCCCGCACGGCAGCCACATCACCTTTATCAGCGCCCGTCGTATGCGCCAGCACCGTCTGCGTAAACTGCGCTGTAAACTCGCGCTTCGCGCGGGCAATCGTGGTACCCGCATCCCGCGCCAACCTCTTCGCGACGGCCTTGTCGTCAATCGCCTTCACGGCTTCCTGCAACTGCCACGCAAAATCATCCAGCAGCCGCCCCAGCTTCACCTCCAGCTCTTTCGTCCGCGCCTTCTGCTCCGCGCGTCCCTCGGTCTCCAGCCGCACCCGCTCCCGCGCAATCTCCCTTTCGCGAATCTCGATCGCCGCCCGCTCATCCGCAATCTGTGCGAGCTGTCCATGCAGTTGGTCCAGCAACGCGCCGATATCCGCCGCCTGCGTCGTCATATTTGCTCTCGCCGCAGTTACAATTTCCGCCAGCAGTCCCAACCGCTCCGCAATATTCAGTCCCGCCGACGCCCCCGGCACGCCCATCCGCAGCGCATACGTCGGCGCCATCCGCTCCTGGTCGAACCCCACCGCCGCATTCAGCACCCCCTCATGATTCGCCGCATACACCTTCAGCGACGTCAGATGCGTCGTAATGCAGCACCACGCCCGCACCCCAAGAAAATGTTCCGCCACCGCCACCGCCAGCGCCGACCCCTCCTCCGGATCGGTCGCCGACCCCAGCTCATCCAGCAGCACCAGCGAGTTCGCATCCGCCGCCCGCGCAATCCGGTCCACATTCATCACGTGCGCCGAGAAGCTCGACAGGTTCGACTCAATCGACTGCGCATCCCCAATATCCGCATAGATCGCGTCGAACAGCGGCAGCCGCGCCTCCTCCGCCGGCACCGGCAGCCCCGCCTGCGCCATCACCGCCAACAGCCCCACCGTCTTCAGCGCCACCGTCTTCCCGCCCGTGTTCGGCCCGCTGAGGATCAACTGCCGCGCCTCCTCCCGCAGCTCCACCGTAATCGGCACCACCTTTCCGGGTGCCCCATTCGTGACAGTTCCTCCGTCACGAGTGGGGTCCGTCGTACCACTCCGCCGCAACCGCAACTCCAGCAGCGGATGCCGCGCCCCCACCAGCCGCAACCCATCCCCCACGGTCGTCATCCTGGCGGAGCCAGAATCTCCGTATTTGTCTTCCGCCGGCACCAGCCGCTCGGGTGCCCCATTCGTAACAGCTTCACCGCCAACCTCAGTGGGCCTCGTCCCTCGAACCTCGAACCTCGAACCTCGAACCTGTCCCACCCCCGGCCTCACGCACCCCAACTCCTCCGCAAACCGTGCCCGCGCAAAATGGCTCTCCACCTCCGCCAGCACCGCCGTCCCCGCCGCAATCGCGTCCGCCTCTACCCCAATCGCCCGCGTCATCGCCACCAGGATCCGGTGCACCTCGCGCTGCTCTTCATCCAGCAACCGCTGCAGTTCGTTGTTTTCTTCAATCGTCTCCAGCGGCTCCACGAAAACCGTCTGCCCCGACGAAGATGCTCCATGAATCACTCCCGGCACCTTCCGCCGAAACTCCGCCTTCACCGGAATCACGAACCGCTCGCCCCGCACCGTAATCAATTCCTCCTGCGCGCTCCCCTCCGCCGCCAGCGCCCGCAGGCTCTTCCGCAGGCTCTCCTCAATCGTCCGATGCTGCCGCTCCATCGCCCGCCGAATCCGCCGCAACTCCCCGCTCGCGTTGTCGCCCAGCGTCCCATCCGGCTCAATCTTCCCCCGCAGCGCCGCCAGCACCACCCCCGCATTCCACTCCCGCACCGGCTTGCTCAGCTCCACCACTGACAACTGAGAACTGAGAACTGACAACTCCTGCTTCCACCCCGCCAGCTTCTCCACCACCCCCAGCACCGCCAGCAACTGCACACCCTCCAGCGCCGCCCCCTCCACCCGCGCCTCGTCCAGCAACTCCGTCGGGTCGAACATCCCATGGAAGTCGAAGCTCCCGCCGCCCGTCAGGAACTCCCGCACCTCGGCCGTCCGCTGCTGCTGCGTCTCGATCCAGCCGCCATCCCCCGACGCCTCCAGCGCCATCACCCACCCGCGCCCCAGCGGCGACTGCGCATGCCCCGCGACATACTCGCGCAGCCGCGGCCATTCCAGCGCCCCGGCGCTCGATTCCGGCAACTGCATCGGTATGGTCGGCAACAGGCTCACTCTGCTATCGTATCTGGGCAGCGAGCCTTTGCTCTTGCCGTTTACTGAGAACTGAGAACTGACAACTAACAACTGCTCTCATCGAACCCTCCCCTACCAGGCCCGTATCCATCACTGCGGAGGTGCGCCATGACCTGTCTCGCCTGCGGAAACCACGTTGAGGGCACCTTCTGCACTCGCTGCGGAATGCGGGTCCCGCCTGCGCCTGGCAGTCCCTCCGCCTACGACCCCCGCCCCGTCGCCTTCCCGGAACCCCGCGTCCAGCGCCACCTGCACACCCTCGGCGTTCTCTGGTGCGTCTTCGGCGTCTATCGCGCCATCACCGGAGTCATCGCCGTACTCTTCCTCTTCGGCATCTCCTCGCGCTGGGCGTTTAGCCCCTGGGGACCCATCCGCGTTATTCCCTTCCTCCCTTACAACCCCTGGCTGCGCACCGCCGCGCCCTTCGTCGCCTGCCTCACCATCGTCGGCGCGACCGTCTCTATCGCCGCCGGTCTCGCGCTGCTCCAGCGCAAGCCCTGGGGCCGCACCCTCGCCATGGTCATCGGCATCCTCATCCTCATCCGCATCCCCGTCGGCACTGCCCTCGGCATCTACACCCTCTGGGTCCTCGCCCCCTCCACCTCCGCCGACGAATACGACGCCCTCACCCACCCCTGACCACTCTCTTTCCGCTCCCTCAAACAACCGTCATCTCGACCGGGCATAGCGAGTGGAGAGACCCCCGCATTTGCTTTTGCTCTGCCCACCCACAAAGCCGTCATCTCGACCGGGCATAGCGAGTGGAGAGACCCCCGCATTTGCATTTCCCCTCCGCCCTTCTCTGTGCTCCCTCTCTTTAACTCTGTGATCTCTGTGATTCGCTTTGCGTGCTACGCTCATCTCCATGCGCCCCATCCGCATAGCACTCCTTCTGCTGCTCGCAGCCCTCACCGCCCCCGCCCAGCCCCGCCTCATCCTCATCGATCAGGACGGCTCCGGCCCCGCCGGCTCCAACCAGATGTCCATGATGGCTCTCCTCCAATCTCCCACCGTCAAAGTCCTCGGCATCACCATGGTCACCGGCAACGCGTGGGAGCCGGAAGAAGTCCAGCACACCCTGCGCATGCTCGAGCTCATCCACCGCACCGATGTCCCCGTCGTCCCCGGAGCCATCTTCCCCCTCGTCCGCACCCAGCAGGAGTCGCTGCTCGACCGTCCGCTCATCGGAACCCTCCCCTGGTACGGCGCCTGGGGCTCGCTCGCCGACCACACCAACGTCGAACCCTACCATGATCCTTACGTCGTCCCTCCCCTCGACGAAGGCCCGCCCACCACCCATCCCCTCGACGAGGACGCCGCCCACTTCCTCATCCGCCAGGTCCACGCGCATCCTCATCAGGTCACCATCTACGCCGCCGGCCCGCTCACCAACATCGCGCTCGCCCTCTCCATCGATCCCCACTTCGCCGAGCTCACCCAGGGCATCGCCATCATGGGCGGCAGCCTCGCCCCCCGCACCGACGACCCCGAGTTCGCCACCCATCCCCGCCACGAGTTCAACTTCTGGTTCGATCCCGAAGCCGCCCACATCGTCCTCCGCGCGCCCTTCCCCCGCATCGACCTCACCACCGTCGACATCTCCGTCAAAACCTACTTCACCCAGGCCATGCTCGCCGAAATCGCTACCTCGTCCTCGCCCGCCGCGCAATATGTCACCAAATACACCCACGAGTTCTACTACCTCTGGGACGAGCTCGCCGCCTGCGCCCTCCTCGACCCCGCCATCATCACCAAAGAGCAGGTCGTCTACATCGACGTCGACACCGCCCGCGGCCCCAACTACGGCGACACCCTAAGCTGGACCGCCGCCAACCGCCCCCAGATCCCCCTCCAACCCGTCCACGTCCAAACCGACCTCGACCTCCCGCGCTTCAACGCCCTCTTCATCCACCTAATCGAATCCCCACCGCAATAGACCGCCGTCATTGTTTCAGCTTGTCATTCTGAGCGCAGCGAAGAACCCCCGTATTTGCACTTCTCTGTGTTCTCCCTTTTCCTCTGTGATCTCTGTGATTCGCTTTCCCTCGAACCTAGTACCTCGAACCTCGAACCTAGTAACCTATCCCCATGAACTTCCCCATCACCCGCATTTGCCCTACCCTTGGCACTTCTCTGTGCTCTCTCCTCTTAACTCTGTGATCTCTGTGATTCGCTTTCCCTCGAACCTAGTACCTCGAACCTCGAACCTAGTACCCTATCCCCATGAACTTCCCCATCACCCGCATGCGCCGTCTCCGCCGCACCCCGGCCCTCCGCGCCCTGGTCCGCGAGACCCACCTCCATCCCGGCGCGCTCATCTATCCCCTCTTCCTCTGCCCCGGCGAAGGCATCCGCAAGGAAGTCTCGTCCATGCCCGGCGTCTTCAACCTATCTATCGATGAGGCCGTAAAAGAAGCCGAGTCCTGTGCCGCTCTCGGCCTCGGCGGCCTGCTCCTCTTCGGCCTTCCCGCCGAAAAAGATGTCTTCGCCACCGGAGCCTACGCCGACGATGGAATCGTCCAGCAAGCTCTCCGCGCCCTCAAAGCCTCCCGCGCCTGCGACCCGCTCGTCCTCATCGCCGACGTCTGCCTTTGCGAGTACACCTCCCACGGCCACTGCGGCATCGTCACCGCGCACCCCCTGCGCGACGACTGGTACAACATCGACAACGACGCCACCCTCCCGCTGCTCGCCCGCACCGCCGTCTCGCTCGCCGCCGCCGGGGCCGACATCGTCGCCCCCTCCGACATGATGGACGGCCGCGTCGAAGCCATCCGCGCCGCCCTCGACGAGGCCCACCTCCCCGACACCCCCATCATGAGCTACGCCTCCAAGTTCGCCTCCGCCTTTTACGGCCCCTTCCGCGAGGCCGCCGACTCCGCCCCTCAGTTCGGCGATCGCCGCAGCTACCAGATGGACGGCGCAAACCTCCGCGAAGCCATGCGCGAGATCGACCTCGACGTAGCCGAAGGCGCCGACCTCCTCCTCATGAAGCCCGCCCTCCCCTACCTCGACGTCATCCGCGCCGCCCGCGAGCGCTTCGATCTCCCTCTCGGCGCCTACCAGGTCTCCGGCGAATACTCCATGCTCCACGCCGCCTTCCAGCGCGGCTGGCTGGACCCCGACCGCGCCATCCCCGAATCCCTCCTCTCCATCCGCCGCGCCGGCGCCGACTTCATAGTCACCTACTTCGCCAAATCCGCCGCCAAACTCCTCTAGCAGTCTTTCCGTCGAGCAACGCTCGACCCCGGAGGGAGCAGGGGCCTTCAGGCCCCTGAATACGCATAACAAAAAAGGGGGGCTTCAGCCCCGGGCCTCTGCTAATGCCCATTGCTCTCAATCCGTGCTTCTATCCGTGTTCATCCGTGTTAAGCCTTTTGCCGTTAGCGCCGTCCGAACACCGCCCACCCCCACTTTTTCATTGTCCCCACCCCCATTCCGCGTACCATTGATTCCCGACGAAACAAACTCCCTTGAGCCCGTCGCGAACTCGCCCTCATCCGCACCATCAACCCTGGCTCCGGGCCGCAGGAATGAAAGGCAAGACTCCCAAGATGCGTGTTCCAAGTAAGACCTTCTGCGCTTCCGTAATATTCCTCCTCGCCGCATCCGCTCCCGTCCTCGCGCAAGGCATTGCCACCGGCTCGATCGATGCCGCGGGCACATTCGGCTACGCCCGTGTCCCCGGCGAAACCAGCAATAACCACGTCGCCCTCGGCGGCTCCGGCCTCTATAACTTCAATCAAGTCGTCGCCGCCGGCTTCGAGTACAAATACACCCCCCTCGGCTCCAACACCACGCCATACGCGACGATTAACGGCATCTTGGTCACCGGCACCACCTACACTGAGCATCTCCAAACCTACGGCGGCGTCGTGCGCATCTCCTGCTCCGGGTCGTCCGACGTCGTTCCCTACGCAGTCTTCGGATTCGGTGGCGCCAACCTCCACTCGCTCGCATCCGTCGGCAGCAACGGCCTCGCCGACGGCCAGGGAGGCCTCTACTACGCCTTCGGCAGCGGACTCACCATCTTTCCCGGCCCGCGCTGGGGAATCCGTCCCGAGGTCCGTTACGAGCGCCAGCAGTTCCATCACGGTGGTTATGCCGGCCTGCCGCAAGCCGCCTTCGGCCAGAACGACGTCCAGGCCATCGTCACCGTCTTCTACCAGTTCGGCGGCCGCCAGTCCCAGAAAAACTAACCCCCGCAGCCGCAGCCCCCGAAAGTTGTCATTCTGAGCGCAGCGAAGAACCCCCGCATTTGTCTTCTCCCCCACCCCCGCCGTCATTTTGACTCGCAGAGTCAGAATCTCCGTCGTTGTCCTTGATTCCGCCGGGTGCCGACTGCCCCATCCAAGTTCCGCTAAGGTGAGTTCACGACCGATCCCGCGTTCGAGATCGGACTCACCGCTACTGCACCGTCAGCGTCACGCTCGTCGTCTGCTGGAACCCCGACGCCCCACTCGCCACTACCTGCACCGTCGACGTGCCTGCCGGTGTCTGTGGTGAGCTGCTTCCGCATGCCGTCATCAACCCGCAAACGCCGCCCAGCAGCAGCACGAACATCAGCAACTGCACTCGCGGCCGTCTGCGCACGCCCAGCAGCACAAACAGCGGAACGCACACCACTCCCGCCAGCGCTGTCAGTCCCGGCCAGGCCAGCGGCCCAGTTCCTGCGCTCGCCGACACGCCCGTCTGCACCGTCATCGTCACGCTGGCCGAGTTGCTGCTCCCGCTAAACGTGTACGACGCGGGCAAAAAGCTGCACGACGCATCCGCCGGCAATCCACCGCACGAGAACGTCAACGTCCCCGTAAATCCGCTCGCCGCCGTCAGCGTCAGCGCGTCCGACACGCTCCCCGCCGGAGCCACCGTGATCGCCGTCTGCGCTGGAGCCATCGTCAGCACGAAGATGGGTGGCGACGCCGACTGCGTAAAGTTCGCATCGCCGCTGTACTGCGCGCTCACAACCACATTGCCCGCCGGGAACGCTGCTGCCGTGTAGCTCGCCACACCGTTCGCCAGTGTGCCCGTCCCCACCAGCGTCTGCCCCTGATAGAACCCCACATTCCCCGTCGGCGTGCCGCTGGTCAGCGACAACACCGTCGCTGTCATCGTCAGGTCGGAGTTGGTCAACGCGAACGTCGTCGCCGTCCCCGCCTGCGTAATCGTCAGCGCGCCGTTGGTCGGCGTCACCGAGTAGTTCGCCACGTTCGCGCCCTGCACCGTAGGCACAATCGGATAGCTCCCCACAATGCTCGCCGCCGTCGCACTTGTCACAAAGCCTTCGATAAACGTGTCCCCATTCACCGCGCCGCTAACCGTCCCGCTCAGCACCGGGTTCGCCGCCCCAAACACCCGCGCCGCATTGTTCGCAGCAATCGCCAGCGGCGCCTTATTCACCGTCAGCGCCACAGTGCTCGCACTCGGCGTCGCATAGTCCGTCGTATCCGTCGGCGTAAATGTAACCGAAAGTGGCTGCACCCCCGCGCCCAGCACCGTACCCGCCGCCGGCGAGTACACAAACGTCCCCGCCGCCCCCGCCGTCGCATTCAACTGCGCCCCCGTCAGCGCCGTCCCATACGTCACCGCCGCCGGCGTCGCCCACGTAATCACCGGGGTCGCCTGCGTCACCGTCAACGTCCCCGTGGCCGGCGTCACGGTATAGTCCCCCAGGTTCGCGCCCGTCACCGTATACGTAATCGGATAGCTTCCCACCGCACTCGTCTCCGTCGCCGCCGACACGCCCGTCACCGTAAACGTGTCCCCGTTCAGCGCGCCTGTCACACTCCCCATCATCACCGGGTTCGCCACACCATACGCCCGCGTCGACGTCCCCGGCACCACCGTCAACCCCGCCTGAGTCACCGTCAGCGTCCCATTTACATAGCTCACGGTATAGTCCGCCAGGTTAGTCCCGCTCACGGATGGCACAATCGCATACGTCCCCACGGCGCTCGTGCGGCTCGCGATGGAGGACCCTGATGTCGTAAAGCTGTCGCCGTTCACAGCGCCCGCCACCGAAGCCGTAAACACCGGATTCGCCGCTCCATACGCTCGCGAAGCATTTGCCGCGGTCACCGTCAGCGGCGCCAGGTTCACCACCACCGTATTCCCGCCCGTCGCCGGCAGATAATCCACCGTGTCAGTCGGCGCGAAGCTCACCGACAGGGGGTGCGACCCCGCCGTCAGAACCACTCCCGCAGCCGGGGTGTATGTAAATGCCCCCGGAATCGGCGCAGCCGCATCCAACTGCGCCCCCGAAAGCGCCGTCCCATACGTAATCGCCGCCGGATTAGGCCACGTGATCACCGGCGTCGCCTTGTTGACCGTTAGCGTCACATTTGCCGTGCCCGTCAAGAATTCCGCGGTGTCGTTCGGCACGAATCCAACGGCGAGTGGCTGAGAGCCGGTTCCCAACACAGTTCCTGCTGCAGGAGAATAGGTAAACGTTCCAGGGACCTCCGCCGATGCGTCCAACTGGGCGCCGCCCAAAGCCGTTCCGTAAAAAATGGCCGTTGGAGTAGACCATGTGACTCCGGGATCCCATAAAGCCGGCGAGCCCACGGTCAGTACCATTTGTGCGTAACCGCCTTGGGAGAAGCTGGAAACCGGGCTAAGCTCACCATTGGTTTGGTTGACCGAGTAGCTTGCCACGCCGGAGGTGGCGTCGGCCACATAGGCGTATTTGCCGCTCGGTTCTACGCCGACGCCCGAGGTGTAATTGTCATACACCTGCCCGTTTGGCAAGGCAAATGGGGAACCCTGCATAGCCGTCAGCGTTCCGGTCGCATCGATTGTGAAGCCGTAGATAGGATTGCCGTCACCGCCGGTCACCGCATAGAGAAATGCACCCGACGGATGAGCGCCAAGATCGCTAAACCCGATGCTTGGGCCGAAAGGTGATCCGCTCAATGGAGCCAGCATCCCCGATGACTGATTGATCTGGCAGGCCGAGATGCCGCCAGTATTATAAACCAATGAATAGAGAAAACGCCCGCTACTATCGACGGCCATTTGCCTACCGCCGCAGCCGGGAGCGGTTTGTACCAGCGTCAGTGCGCCGCTGGTTGAATCGATCGAGTAGACCGTCGTTCCGCTGGATCCGGCGGAGGAATTCACATAAAGGTAGCCGCCATGCGGCCCCTCCGCCAGTACATCGACATACGGAATTGAGGTCTGAGATGAGAGGGTCAGCGTGCCCGATGTTGCATTCACGGAGAACTCTTGTATCTGGCCGCTGGTTTCGTTGGCCACATACAAGAACTTGCCAGATGGATCCATCGTGAGCAGCGGAAACGCCGAACCAATGGGATACCCTCCGGATGTGCCCGCGGCGAAAGGGGAGCCGGAAACCGGAGTCAGCCCACCTGTTACCGCATCTATGCTGAACGCCGCCACATGCGATCCGCTGCTTCCCGTCGTCGCTGCGTAGAGGAAGTTGCCGGAGGGGGCAGCAACCATTACTTGCACGTTGTCTCCGGCTGAAAAGGGCGTATTCGGTATCGCCGTTAATGCGCCGCTAGCGCCATTGATCGAATATCCGTAAATAAGGTTTTCGCTCGAATTAGTAAACGCCCCGGCCGTGTAAACGAAATGACCGAATTGGCTCGTCTGAGCCTTCGCGCTCATCGGCGCGCACACGCACAGCACCGCAATCGCAGAAATCAACCTGCCAAACCGGGTTAGGATTCGCTTGTCAGATAGGAGGAAGACAGAAAGGGCAAAACGGGGCCGAGACAAAGCGTACATGACGTGCCGAACCTGGAAAACAACACAATTAAAACCCGGAAATCTAAGTACCGGGAATTCTACGCCCCTTCCGCCAATTCTCAGCCAATATTCCCCCAAACCAACTAGGCCGACCCTTATCCTCAGTCGGTCCAATCACTGCAAATCGGTGTTAGGCCTTTGCTTTGAATCCCCCTGATGTATGCTTACCCCGACTCCGTTTCCCACCTCTGAAAGGGCCTCAAAATGGACACCTCCACCACCGTCTTGCTCGTCGTTCTCTGCGTTCTCGCCCTGGTCGCGCTCATCACCATCCTCAAAACCCTCTACACCGTCCGCACCTACACCGCCGGCGTCGTCGAGCGCTTCGGCAAGTTCAATCGCATCGTGCAGCCCGGCCTGCGCGTGCTCGTCCCCTTCGCCGAGTCTGTCTACTTCGTCGACCTCCAGGTCAAGCAGGCGCAGTTTCAGGTCGAAACCAAGACCCGCGACAACGTCTTCGTCCAGATCCCCGTCAGCGTCCAGTATCAAATCCTGCCCGACAAAATCTACGACGCCTTCTACAAGCTCTCGCAGCCGCAAAAGCAGATCGAGTCCTTCGTCTTCAACTCCATCCTCGGCCACGTTCCCAAGCTCTCCCTCGACGAGACCTTCGAGCAGCAGTCCGGCATCTCCGTCAACGTCAAAACCGAGCTCGACGCCATCATGTCCGGCTTTGGCTACAACATCCTCACCGCGCTGGTCACTGACATCGTCCCCGACTCGAAGGTCAAGGACGCGATGAACGACATCAACGCCGCCCAGCGCGCGCAGGTCGCCGCCCAGGCCCGCGGCGAAGCCGACAAGATCCTCAAGGTCAAGCAGGCCGAAGCCGAGGCCGAATCCAAAGCCCTCCAGGGCAAAGGCATCGCCGCCGAACGCCAGGCCATCATCGACGGCCTCCGCTCCTCCATCGAAAACTTCCGCGAGTCGGTCCCCGGCGCAACCCCCAGCGACGTCATGGCGCTCGTCCTCCTCACCCAATACTTCGACACGCTCAAGGACATCGGCACCAAGCAGGGCAACAACACCATCTTCCTGCCCAACTCCCCCGGCGCCGCCAACGACTTCATGACCCAGATCCTCGCCGGCCTCAAAGGCTCGATGAACGCCGGCTCCGGCGCCGGAGGCATGGGCCTCCCGGTCGTCAACCCCGCCCCCCCGCCCCCCGCCCCCAAGCCCTAACCCAAAACTCCCAAAGTCGTCATTCTGGCGTAGCCAGAATCTCCGTATTTGTCCTTCCCTGACTCGGGTGCCCATGATTAACGAGCGCGCCCCATCGCTCGTTTATCGTGGGGTTACTCACTGCCCCCCGGCGATGTCGGGTGCCCATGATCCCTCCGGGTGCCCCACATCTCGCGTTTGAGATGTGGGCTCCGCCCTACGCCGCCCCCTCCACCGCCAGCGGTTCCACCTCTCGCTGAATCGCCTTCCCCGCCTCGCACCTTACCTTCGACAGGTCGTACGCCGCCTGCAAATTGATCCAGAACTCCGCCGACATCCCAAAGAACCGCGCCAGCCTCAGCGCCGTGTCCGGAGAAACCGCCCGCCGCTCGTGCACAATCTCCCCCACCCGCGTCGCCGGCATCCGCGTCCGCAGCGCCAACTGATGCGCCGTAATCCCCATCGGCGCCAGAAAATCCTCCCGCAGCACCGCCCCCGGATGCGTCGTCACCCCCGCAATCGCCCACCCTCCCGCCGGCCTCTCGATCGTCTTCGTCGCCATCTCAACTCCTCTCAGTGGTAGTCCACAATCTCAACCTGGTGCGGCCCATCCGCCATCCACACGAAGCAAATCCGCCATTGGTCGTTGATCCGAATGCTGTGTTGCCCCTTGCGCGACCCCCGCAGCAACTCCAGTTTGTTTCCCGGAGGCACCGCCAAATCACCCAACCCCGCCGCCGCATGCAACTGGTCCAGCTTCCTCAGCGCGACCGCCAGAATACTGTTCCACCTTCTACTCTTCCTGGTGACGAACAGGCCGTGCGTCTCCGCGCATTGGAACGATTGAATGATAACGTCTACCATATAACGCGCTACGTTATACGTCAATAGCGAAACGCATCGCTCTCCTGTCACCCTGCCGCTTGGTCGTTCCTCTGCCATTCCAAACTGCCGTCATCTCGACCGAAGTATCATTCTCTCAGCAAGCGTCATCCCGACCGAAGCAACAGGCAGCAAGCGTCATTTCGACCGAGCGAAGCGCAGTGGAGAGACCCCCGCATCTGTCTTTCTTGTTGGTCATTCCCGCAGGGATTCTGCTTGTGTTTTTTCCTTTGCCTGCAGGTACCCCGAGGCTTCAGCCTCGGGTCTCACAGCCCCCCAAAGAATCGCGGGCTTTAGCCCCTGGGGCATGCTCTCCTCGGTTTTACCGGTTCCCATGGCCGACGGCTGCTGCCCCCTCCCGTGCCCGCGATCGAACCCGATCTTCATCGGTCCAATCGGCGTCCATCGGTGTTAAGCCTTTCTTGCCGGACCCAAACGGCTATCCTGAATACGCATGCTTGACCCCGACACCATCGTCGCTGTCTCCACCCCGCCCGGCCGCGGCGGCATCGGCATCGTCCGTCTCTCCGGCCCCCGCGCCGTCGAGATCGTCTCGCCCCTGCTCCGCCTCAACCACCCCCTCGCCCCCAACCGCGCCCGCTTCGGCCACCTCCTCGACCTCACGGTACCCCAAGGCTTCAGCCTTGGGTCTCCGACTCCCGCTCAGGTCGAGGGGGCTGGTAGCCCGAGGCTTCAGCCTCGGGTCTCCCCCGGGGCAATTCACCCCTCGAACCTCGAACCTCGAACCTCGAACCTAGCTCTCGACGAGATCGTCGCCACCTTCTTCGCCGCCCCTCACTCCTACACCGCCGAAGACCTGGTCGAGATCGCCGCCCACGGCTCGCCTGTCCTGCTCGAACACATCGTCCGCCAGTGCTGCCTCCGCGGCGCACGCCTCGCCGAGCCCGGCGAGTTCACCCAGCGCGCCTTCCTCGCCGGCCGCATCGACCTCACCCAGGCCGAAGCCGTCGCCGACCTCATCGCCTCCTCCACCCTGGAGCAGGCCCGCCTCGCCGCCCGCCAGCTCTCCGGCTCGCTCGCTCACTCCATCGCGCCCATCAAAGAGCACCTCGTCGCCCTCATCGCCACCCTCGAGGCCGGCATCGACTTCGCCGAGGACGACATCGACGTCCTCCCCGCCCCCGAAATCTCCGCCCGCATCGCCCAAATCCATGCCCCGCTCGAATCCCTCGAACGCACCTTCGCCACCGGCCGCGTCATCCGCGACGGCTTCAAGCTAGCCATCGTCGGCCGCCCCAACGCCGGCAAATCCTCGCTCTTCAATCAACTCGTCCAGCGCGATCGCGCCATCGTCACCGCGTCTCCTGGAACTACCCGCGATCTTGTAACCGAAACCATTGCAATTGACGGCATCCCCGTCCACCTCATCGACACCGCCGGCCTGCGCGACAGCTCCGACGAGGCCGAAGCCCTCGGCATCGCCAAATCCCACCAGGCGATCGCCGACGCCGACGTCGTCCTGCTCGTCCTCGACGCCCCCGCCCTCGCCGCCAACTCCGCGCTCGCCCCCGAAGACTTGGCCATCCTCGCCCGCCACGCCGCCGAAGATCAGGCCGTCCCCACCGCCCCCGCCCCACCCCCCGGGAGTAGCAGCGGGCTTCAGCCCGCGGAAAGTCCGCAGTTTAACCAACCGGGCTTCAGCCCCGGCATCCTCGCCCCCGAAGATAAATCTGTCATCCTGAGCGAAGGTGTCGCAGACACCGCAGTCGAAGGACCCCCGCATTTGTCCTTCCCCACCCCCGCAACCCTCCTCCTCGCCCTCAACAAAATCGATCTGCTACCAAATCAGTCACAAATAAAAACATTTGTGACTAACCTGCTACAGTCACGGTTACAATTTCAGCCGCCTGCTCAGATGCCGCCTGTTCAGAAATCGACCACTGCTCCAATACCCCAAGGCTTCAGCCTTGGGTCTCACAGCCCCCAAAAAGAATCGCGGGCTGGTAGCCCGAGGCTTCAGCCTCGGGTCTCCCTTGGGGCAATTCACCCCTCGAACCTCGAACCTCGAACCTCGAACCTCGAAGCAACCTCGAACCTCGAACCCCGAACCTCGAACCTAATCGAAACCTCCGCCCTCACCGGCCTGGGCATCCCCGCTCTCCGCGCCGCCATCGTCGCCGCCGTCGCCGGCCCCTCCGCCGCCCCCCGCGAGGCCGCCATGCTCACCAACCTCCGCCAGCACCAGGCCGTCCAGCAGTCCCTCAGCTCGCTCATCGCCGCCCAAACCGCGGTCGCCGCCCGCATCCCCCACGAGATGCTCCTCCTCGACCTCTACGCCGCCCTCCGCGCCCTCGACTCCCTCACCGGCGCCACCACCACCGAAGACCTCCTCCGCCTCATCTTTTCCACCTTCTGCATCGGCAAGTAACCCGCCCCACAACTCCGCTCCTCATTCGAACTCACGCTCATGTCCCAGCGGACAGGTCGCATAGCTCGCCTCGTGCCACGACCCGCTCCACACGGCTTCCACCGCATAGTGCGCGCGGCAGTAGATGCGCTTGCAGGCGGGACAATAAACCGCGCAGCCATTCCCGCCCGCAGCCGCCATCTGCTCGAACACCGCCGCCACCTTGTTTGCCGCCGACTCCCCCAGCCACTCGCTTCCAATCGCCTCCCGCCGCGTCGTCAAATTCACCGGCGACAGGCTGATCACCTCCATGCTGCCGTCACCGCTGCGGAACGTCACCGCCCGCTCGCCGCAAATCGAGCAGCCCACCTCGTAGCCATCGTCAGTCCGCGCCACCCGCCCCACGGGCATCCCGGCCAGCCGCCGCCGCACCTCGTCCGCGATCGGCCGCAGGTCTGCCGCCAGCGCCTCGCCAATCCGGCTGCCCAGCCCCGCCGCGTCGCCCTCCTCCGCCAGATACCTGCGCCAGCCATGCCCGGTCAGCCAATAGCAATTCACCAGCGCTCGCGCCGCGCGGTCCAGCCCATCCGTTGCGTCCGAAAGCAGCGCCGCCCGCGCCTCCGTGACCGCGCCAATCAGATCCCCAATGCGCCCGCGGATCGCAGCCGGCGCTGCCGTCTCCCCCAACCCCGCGATCCGTCCTTCCAACTCCTTCAACTTCGCTGCCGGCGGCATCTGCTCCAATCCACCCATCAGCTACCTAGGTAGACCGTCCGCCACGCATGCAGCAGCGCCGTGCCGATCAGCGACGAACTGATGTTCGAACTCGCCCACCCCAGCACGGCCAGATCGGCGCCCGCCGTCAGCAGCATGGCCAGCACCGCCAACTGGCGCACGCACGCGATCAGTCCGCCCAGCGATCCGTCAACCGTCCGGCCCAGCGGCGCCGCCGCCGTTGCCAGCCGCGGCATCAATCGCGGCAGAATCAGGTAGAACGCGGTCCCGCTCGCCAGCACCAGCAGGCAGCTCACCAGCGCCGCGCCCACCCGCGGGTAAGGCAGCAGCCGCGTGCACCACGCCGACAACGGCCGGAACGCCACCGCCGCAATCAGCAGGCTCAGCAGAATTGCCATCAGGTCCCCGGTCTCCGGCATCAGGCCCCGCTTGTACCCATACCACGCAGTCACCGCCAGAATCAGCAGGATCACCGCATCCGTAGCATTGAAGTGCGCCGCCGCCGGATAGGTCGGCTGCAAGTAATTGTTCGCGGGAATGCGATCGCCGGACCCCGTGCTCACCGCGAATCCATTCGTCTCGAGCGTGTCCGGCAGCACCAGCACCACCTGGTTGCCGCTCTGGTTCACCGCCTCCAGCGTGGTCCCCGCGCCCGCGCCGGCCGCCCAGGTCGTCCCCGTCTGCTGCACCGTCAGCATTCCCGGAACGCCCGCAAACGATAGCTGCAGCCGCGTATTGAACGGCGCCGTCGCCAGCACCACATTCACATACCAGGCATTGTCGCCGGGAGTCATCGCCGCCGCCACCAGTTGTTCCGTCGGCGGACAAATCTGGCAGCTCCCCGGCCCATGCTGCGTCATCTGGCTCGTGGGCAGTTCCCCGGGAATGCTCGCCGGCAGCAGCAGCGAAAGCGCTCCCAGCACCACCAGCACGATAAACGCCACCAGCAGCCGCCGCGCAATCCCGCCCATCGCGCTTTTCGCCGAAGCGCTTTTCGCCGAAGCTCCCTGCGCCGAACTACCCACCGCCGACGTCCCGCTCATCCCCATCCCTCCCTCGCCCTACTTAGCGCCCGTCCCACCGCTGCCCGGCTAGGGTTCGTCCAGCGGAAACATGTCGCGGATAGCCTGCTGGTCGGGATCGTTTACCCGGTCGATCTTGGGCGTTACCGGCTTGGTCCCTTCCTGCACCCCAACCCCGCCCCACGTCCGCGTTTGCCGGGCCCCGGTGCCCTTTACCCACTGCACCGGCTTGATCGGCGGTTCGCCGGCGACCGGCGACTCGACCTCGCTGGGAATAATCGAATTGGGCGCGTCCATCAGCGGACGGCCGGTTGCCTGCGCTGCCCGCTGCGCCGCCACCAGGCGATGATGACCCTGCCGGATCACGCCATTTTCGTCGATCTGGATCGCGTCTTCAGGCGCAATCTTGCCCCAATCGAACTTCCCGTTGGCCATATCGTTCGCCATTTGATCGATGCTGCCGGCGTAAATCTTGTTCTGCGTCGGCTTAAGCCCCGGCGGCATCCCGTCGCGAAGTTCCTGCTGGCCCCGTGCTCCCGGCGGCAGCGGATCCACTTCGACAGGCCCACCCGGCGTAGCCTTCGCAGACGCGGGCGCTTCCGGCTCCGGCGGGTCGGGAAGAAATTCCTCCGGCTCCGAAAGCGTCGCTGCCGGCTTCGATGGCGGCTCCGGCGTCCCCTTCGCCGTCTCACCCGGCGCAGCTCCCGGTTCCGCTCCCGGCTCGCCCGCCGGCTTGGCCGAAGGCTCGCCTGCCGCCGGCGCGCCGCCCTCCAGCGCGCCTGACGTCGCTCCCGCTCCCCCCGCCGCGCCGCCCGCCATCATTCCCGGGATCGCACCGTAGAACTCGCTCTCCGCCTCATCGTCCATGTACTTCTGTACCGCCCTGGCCCCGCCCGGCGAGCGATACAGTTCAATCACATGTTCGGCCTCGCCCATCATCCTTTGCAGCCACGCGATCCGCCCGTACTCCTCCAGAGGACGATCGCTCAGCCCCATGAACGCCTGGCCCAACTGCTTCAGCCCTGGAATCTTCGCCGTCGATTGTCCCAGCTTCGCCACAATCGCATCCACCAGGTCCGGCCCTTCCCCGTCCCGGATCGCCTGCGCCAGCAGGTCCTCGGTCTGCTGCAGCGTGTCGATTGCATCCTTCAGCCCCTTGCTCAGCATGCTCTGGTCGCGCTTGATCTCCTGCCAAATCTTCGCGCGCTCTGCCGCCGCATCGGCGGCCTTCTTCAGGGCGGCCGCTGCCTCGCTGTTCGGATCGGCCTTCTGCAGTTGTCCGCGCAGCGCATCCTCATCCCGCTTGGCCTGCGCAATCTGCTGGTCGATAAACTGTCCGCGCGCGATCTCTTCCGGCGTCAGCGGCGCCGCCGCCTTCTTCGGCGCGTCATCGTCCGGTGCAAACACCGAAGTCGGAGGCGCCGACACGTGCCACTGCCCGTCGCCCTCCTGGTTCTCCTTCATCCCCTGGTTGGTCTTCTTCCAGCGATCGCCAACCTCATCCGGGCCGTCGCCGTCCGTACTCGTCCCCGTCACCGGCAGCGACCCCGGCGCCACCGGCTGGTTGGCCTTGTCCAGGTCCGCCTGTGTCGTGCCCCGGCTGAAGGTGTGGCCCGTGCCCACCTTCTGGTCGCCCGTCGGCGCCGTCACCGGCTTCGCCGGCGGCGGGTCCTCACCCAGCGGCTGATTCAAAATCCCGCCCGGCCCATAATTCGGCTTCGCCGGTGGCGGATCTTCACCCAGCGGCTGATTCAGAATCCCACCCGGCCCATAGTTCGGCTTCGCCGGCGGCGGATCTTCACCCAGCGGCTGATTCAAAATCCCACCCGGCCCATAGTTCGGCTTCGCCGGCGGCGGGTCTTCGCCCAGCGGCTGATTCAGAATCCCGCCCGGCTGATTCGGCTGCGCCAGCGGCGGGTGCTTCATGTTCGGCCGCCAGTCGCCCCCGTCCAGAACTTGCTGCTTGCCTCCGGCTCCGCTCGCCGCGCCGCCACCCGCAGCCACCGGCTTGGGACTCATCGTCGGCGTCGCCGGCTTCCACCCCGCCGGCGGATTCTCGCCGTAATAAACCCACTGCGCCGCGCCCGTCGCAGGATCGACGAACAGATGCGGCTCCTGCCCCGGAATCCACGTCACCGTCGACCCCGGCGGTAGCGAAGTCTGCGGCGGCACCGGCCCCATCTTCACCCACCCACCCGGCGGCTGCTGCCCCGGTGGCACCACGTAGGTCTCCCCGGTCTGCGGGTTGAAGTACTCACTCCCCGGCCCTGCCTGTCCTGGTCCAGCCTGCGGCGGCGCGACTGGCTGCTGCTGCGGCGGAAGCGTAGGCCGCAACGGGATCCATCCATCGGGCGGCTGATACGGAAAATCAACCCACTGCGTCTCCCCCGTCTTCGGGTTCACGTACAGCCGCGGTTCCTTCCCCGGAATATACGAGACCATCGCTCCCGGCAGTCCCGCCTGCGGAGGCGTCGGCCCCAGCTTCACCCATCCATTCGGCGGTTGCTGCCCCGGCGGAACCTGGTACGTCTCTCCCGTTGCCGGATTGAAGTATCCCTCTCCAGCTCCGAACGCCGCGGCAAACACCGGCCCCACTCCCGCCTGCGGCCCCACCGGCGCCGCCACATCCCCCAGCGGCATCTGCATCGAAGCATCCCAGCTCCCCGGCGTCTGCGGCGTCGCGGGCGTCGGCGTCTGGCTCACCACCCCATCGCTCAAAGGGCCGGAAGTCGTCGGCGGCGTTGCGCTGGCGACTGAACCCTGCGTCGGCATCTGCAGCGTCGCATCCCAACTCCCCGGAGTCTGCGGTGTGTCCGGTGTCGTCCCCGGCGTTGTCCCCACCGGAGTCCCCGGTGTCGTCCCCGGCGTCTGTGGCGTTGTCCCCGGCGTCGTTCCCGGAATAGCAGGCGTTCCCGGTGTCGCCCCCACCGGAGTCACTGGTGTCCCCGGAGTCACTGGCGTCTGCGGCGGTGTCACTGGCGTTCCCGGAGTCGCTCCCACCGGAATCGCAGGTGTCCCCGGCGTCGTTCCCACCGGGGTCCCTGGCGTGTCCGGTGTCGTCCCCACCGGAGTCCCAGGGTCCACACCCTCACTCACCCCCGATGGCGTCTGCGCCGCCGCCGGCCCACTCCCCAGCAGCAGCATCCCCGCTCCCAGGGCCGTAATCAATCCTCCCAGCAAACCCGGCAGGCTCCCCGGCGTCGGTGTGGATGGCGCCGGCGTCGGAGTCGTCGCCCCCGGCATCGTCGGAGTCGTCCCACCCGTCGTCGTCCCGCCCGGCGTACCCGGAATCGTCTCCGTCGGCTGCGTCCCCCCGCTCGTCGGCGTATTTCCCGGCGTCGTCCCACCCGGTGTTGTCCCACCCGGCGTATTTGCACCCGGCGTATTTCCTGGAGTAGTCCCACCCGGCGTATTCCCCGGCCCCGTCCCACCCGGCGTAGTCCCGCCCGGCGCATTCGTCGGTCCCGCGGGAGGCGTACCCCCGCCCGGCTTACCCCCTCCGCTCGGATTCTCTCCCCCGCCGCCGCCGCTGTTGTCCTCCGGCTTCGGGATCACCATGTCGATCGGAAAGGTCTTCGCGCTCGTCGCGCACGGCGGCACGCTCATCGCGCAGCTCGTGCAGGTCACCGTCAGATTGGTCTGGTACTCGCCGGGAGAGATGTTCCCCGGCGGATTCAGCATGAATTTGTAGTCCGTCGAACTGCCTGATTCCGACGAAAATGAAGTTGGTTGCGTGAGGTACACCCACGATGCAGCCGGCACCGTCGTCACCACAAACGACTCGGCCGACTTGCAGTTATTCACAATCGTCACGGCCAGCGGAGTCTGTGTGGCCGGCTGCGTCACAATCTGCCCCGCCTGCTGCTGCCCAAACCCAAGCCCCGCCCCCGCAACCAGCGGGATCAGCACCCGTGCATATCGCCAGCTTGTTCGAGATCGCTTCCAGCTTGCGCTTCGCGCCATCGGACCACTCCCTGATAATCCTTGCAATCGGGACGCATCCTGTTCGCCGCTGCCACGCTCTCACTTCGCGTCGCTCAACCTTCGCCAGCCGCCAATCCTCTCCATTGGCCGGCGCGCAAATCCTTCGCGGAACAGCGGGATCACATCGGGCCCTTATTCGCCAAGATCCGGTACGGCAAGATCAATCCATAGCAACCCAAAATGAGGTGACGGTCTCAGCATCATATCCCCGCCCCCCACGCAAGCGCAAATTCATCGCTCAACCAGCGACTGACATCGGCTCGCTGATCATGCGGCGCCCGAATGGGTCAACGCCGCGGGGCGTGGTTGCCGGGCGTGGCGGATGGCGGCCACCAGCACCACCGCGTTTTCGCGGACCAGGGTGCGGGTAATGGATGCGATGCGTAGTCACAGGGTTGTCATTTTTTGGTAGTGGTGGCAAGAGTTATTGGGCTTCCCCCGGAATGGGGGCGAGCAACGGGACGATGGCGACATTAATGTTGAAGGTCCCATCCAGCAAGGACTTCAGGATCCCGTTGTAGGTGTACGGACCTTTGCTGAAGTTGGCTTGTCCGAGCAGTTGGGTGACCTGGTTGGCTTTGGCGCCGCTGAGCGAGACAGTCGCGGGCGACGCATTGACGACATGCAAAACGATCATGCCGGGCTTGCCGGCAGACAACGTGCCGGAGGAAACGCCGTCGGCGGTAAGTTGCTGGGAGCTGACCAGGTCCTTCTCGAAGCCGATGTTCCAGGCCGCGGCAGGGAGGGAATCGGCGCCTTGGATAGTCGCGTGGATGGTCGTCGTCTGGCCCTTGACCAGTTTCAGGTCGTCGGCCGAGAGCAGCAGGCTGACCAGCGCGATATGGAACGTCGCGAGCGTCCTGCCACCCTCCTTCAGAGTGACGGTGTGCAGGCCGGCGGTCGTGCCCGCGGGCGGCGTCAGCATCACGGAGCGCGGATCCTCCGCGAGGATGCCGCAGGGGTTGCCGTCCATCAGCACCTGGGTCAGATGGCTGTCTCCGCTCACCGGCCCGTGGATGACCTCGACCCCGCCACCGGAATAAACGGGCGGTGTAGTGTAATCGCTGGGCACGGCCTGGGCGAGAGTCGGCATGGTCGGCTGGGTCGCAGTGGGCTTGGGGATTTTCACAGTCTCCTGCGCAACCGGCGTGTCGGAGACCGGAGTGGGAGTCGTCGAGGCCGGAGGGGGCATGTCCGAGACGGGAGTGGGAGTCGTCGAAGTCGGAGTGGGCGTGTCGGAGACTGGAGTGGGAGTTGGTGTGGTCGCAGTCGGAGGGGGCGTGTCGGAAACTGGAATGGGAGTCGTGGGAGTGGTGGCAGAGTCCGAACTGCTGGAGTCCGAGTCAAAGAATTTCAGCACCAACTGGGTCGCATTCTGCGCGAGCTGGAGCACCAGCGGCGACTGAGCGGGCTGCTTTTTGTTGTCGCCGGTATCCACGACGACGCCGCTGAGCGACACATTGCCCTGGGCGTCGGTCCCGAGCGGCAGCGTAGCCTCGACCACCTGGAGTCCGGGGACGTTGGCGTATTGCTGGGGCTCGGTGACGACGGTGCCGGTGACGGTATCGCCGGGCTGAATGTCGGACAATATGACGACGCCAATGACGATGGGCTTGACCGCAGTCGCCGTGGCGGGCTGGGGGGCGGGCGACTGGGTGGTTTGCGCGGGCGCGGGCCAGGGCGCAAGCAAAACTGCGAGCAAGATCGCGGGCAAACGGCAACTTGAGTGCATGACGCCTCCGTGACTGCAAAAGCGAACTACGGTCAAACGGCGGGGCCTCGAACGGATGGATTTAAGTATTTGGATTTTGCGGCGGCGGGGTGGGCGAGTCAAGCGAAAAGTGGGCGTGGGGGACTCAAGCCAGCGTTTCGGCTTGGCGTTCGGGACCGGCGAAGTCGCCGCCAACCCCATTTTGCCGGCATTTCGCTCGCCGCTAGTTCTCCGCGGGCGGCTCGGCGTGGTCGATCACCAGTATCTCGACCGGGCTGGTGGCGGGCGTGAGCCTCAGGCCGATTCCCCGCATGGAATCGAACACCGTGTCGGAGACCTCGCCGCCGGCCGTGTCGCTGGGCGTCGATTCGAAGTCAAAGGTCCCGGACAGTCCGGTCCGATCGACCACGGGCCGCTTGAGCACACTGCTGATGCCGGTCGCGAGTTCCTGCATGGAGATGTTCTTTCCCGCGATGCCCGTGGCGCCGATTGAGCCTCCGCCGGCCCCGCCTGCCGAGTGGCCTGCGCAGGGGTGCGACGGTGGCGCCAGCTTCAGCGGCTGGCCGCTCCTTTGCAGAATGTAGATGGTGCCGGTTCTGGTCTCGCGATGGCCTTCGAACCGGAATCGATCCATCAGCAGCGCACGCAGCATCTGGCGCTGCCGATCGGTGAGTGCTGTTTTTGAATTCCAGGCGGCCGGCTCAGACCGTTCCGGGGTCCTGGCTTCCGAGGTTCTGGCCTCCGAGGTCCGGGTGTCGAGGTCAAAGCGAGCGTCGCCCATCCACTCCGCTCTGCCCGTGACCTGCCAATCGGGCAGGTCGAAGGCCAGCATGGCAAGGAATTGCAACGTGCAATGCGCGCACACAATCCTGCCGCTGGGGTACACGTAGATGGCATTGATCTGCTGGTCGCGGACCGCCGGCAGCGTTATCGAGGCAGCGCCGGACGGACGCATCCCGCTGATCTTGCCAACCGCGTGCGCTCGATTCGGATTTGCGGGGATTGCGGAAAGTGATTCTGCCGCCGAGGCTGAGACTAGCGACTGTCCCCCGGCCATTGCGCAAGTGAGCAAACAGACGATACAAAAACTCCTGATCATCTCTTCACCTCGCGAGGAGAATACTGCTGCCCCGTCAAAGCGTCGGTTCAACTTAAGTTGTAGACAGACTATCTCGCTGAGGTGAGTTCGTTTAGCCAGTTGAACCGCGGCGGCAAGCGCGCAGGATTCACAGCAATTGCACAGTCAGGGTCAACATCTTCGAGAAGCTCCATCCCCCCAAAAAGAAGGGTCATTCCGACTCGCAGAGTCAGGATCTCCGTCGTTGTCTTCCCTGGCACCCGACAGCAAAGCCGTCATCTCGACCGGGCGGAGCGATTAAAGAGACCCCCGTACCCTGCACCCTTCTGCCAGCACCCAAGCGCCCTTTTCCGGGTGTACATTTCCATGCATGAAGAGATTGATCGCGGCCTGTGTTCTCTTGGTCGGGTGCGTATGCGCGAAAGTTTGCCTTCGCTTCACGGTACCCCAAGGCTTTAGCCTTGGGTCTCCCAGCCAGCCAGAAAAAAGCCCGGGGCTTTAGCCCCTGGGGCATGCTCTCGCCGCGGTTATCGCCTCGAACCTCGAACCTCGAACCTAGTACCTCGAACCTAGTACCTTCCTCCGGCAGCGAAGAACCCGCGCATTTACCTTCCCTTCTCTGTGCTCTCTCTCTTTTCCTCCGTGCTCTCTGTGATTCGCTTTTCCCTCGAACCTCGAACCTCGAACCCAGCACCTAGTACCTCGAACCTTCCTCCGTCTTATACTCCTCCCCAAACTTATTCTTGTGGTGCGCCATCGGGTCGGTCGCCGCCTCCAGCGCGATCTCATCCAGCCGCATCGGGGCCGTACCCACCGCCACTGTCCGCTCCGCCTCCACCGGGCCGGCGGTCTCGGCAGTCTCGCTCCACACGTGCAGCCGGTAGTTGCCCGGCGGCACCTCCGCAATCTCCACCTCGCCGTTCGCGTTCGACACGCCCCAGTACGGTGTGCTCAGCGCCAGCACCACCGCCCCCATCTCCGGATGGATGTTGCAGAAAATGTACGACACCCCTTCGCGGTCGAAGCGCACCGCCCGGCTCGTCCCCGACTCATACAGCCCCAAATCGAACCGCTTCCCGTTGAACAGCGAAAATACATTGTGGAAGAAAGGATCTTCGTTCGGAAACTCCACACTGCTTCCCGTCGGCACCACCAGCAGATGCGGCGTGAACATCTTGTTCTTCTGCACCAGCCGGAACGGTCCCGGATGCCCCGTCGCCGCCGGGCGTTTGTCCGGCCCCAGCGGCGTCAGCCACACCACCACATTCGCTGGGCTCGCCGACGCCTTCTGCCTGGCTGTCCCCATCTTGTCCGCCATCTTGTTCGCCGTACTGTTGTCGATGCGCACGTGCGCGCTCACCTCCACGCCCCGCCCCTGCGCGCCCGCCGCCGCCGCCATCGCCAATCCCGCGCATCCTAAAATCATCCAGCGCCGCATAGCTCGCACTCCCCGTTCTAGAAGGCTGTTGAATAACTCGTTTCTGAGATAGGCCGGGACTTCAGTCCCGGCATCACCAGCACAGAATCAACCCGGGCTCGTAGCCCTAGGCTTTAGCCTCGGGTCTCCCCTGGGACACGCTTCTCGCCACCTTCCGAGCAAGGCCCGCCTTTTTCAACACCCTCCTCAAAACTGATATCCCGCCGAAAGCGTAAACACATCCAGCGTGCTCCCCGTCCCTGCAATCGGCCAACTCCAGATCCGGCGGTACTCCGGCGACAGGATAATGTACGTCTTCGGCCGGAAGATCAGGTTCGCCATCAGCATCTCGTTCCTCGCCCTTAGCTGCGTAGCGCTCGCCCCCGCCGGCATCACCACCGCGTGGAAGTCCCGCGCCAGCCCATCGTCTTCGCCCAGGCTCAGGTTGGTTTCCAGCGTCTGCGTAAATCGCGTCTTCCACTGCGCCCAGCCGCCGATTGCATTCAGCCCATGCAGCACGCTGGCCCCGCTCACCGGGTCCGTCCCCGTCACCACGTCCTTGTACTCGCCGCCGCCCAGCCCGCCCAGCGCCCGCCCGCGGTACCCTTCGCCGCTCAGCTCGAAGTGCGTTCCCAGCGGCAACCGCGCGTCAAACGTCCCCGCCCACGAGTCCAGGTGTTCCGTGCCCGCATAGCCCTGGTAGCCCGGATACGCCTGCCGGCTGTAGTAGCCGCCCACTCCCAACTGCAACCCATGCTCGCCCGCGCCCGCATACGCCAGCCGAGTCTCGTACGCTGGCTGCTGCGCCAACTCCGCCGGGCTCGCCGTGCGGAACAACTCGTTCCCGTTGTAGCCCGCCTCTGGGGAATCCCACAACCCGAACTCGAATTGCACCCGCCGCTCCTCGTCCAGCGCGAACCGGTGCGTGTACTTCAGTTGCGGCGCCCACGTCCACAAGTCGCCCGCCCCCGCCAGCGACGGCTCCGCCACCGTCGCGACCGACGTCGGCGCCAGCGGCGCAATCAGCGGCGTCACCATCCCCACCTCCACCGAGTCCTTATCCCAGTCCAGATCCACCGCGGCCGTGCGCATCCGCACCACCCCCGCCGAGGTCCAATAGCTGCTGTAGGCCATGGTCGAGAAGAAGTCCATGCTCACATTCGCCGATGTCCGCGCTCCAATCACCCGGGGCCCAAACCCCTCCACCCCGAGAACCGTCTGCCGCAGCGTCGCCCCCAGGTTGCCATCCCCCGACGTCGAAGTCGCCTTCAACGCAAACCCCGGCAGGTCGGTATTGTCCGCCACGCCTTTATCCAGATACGAATTGAACAAAATCAGCCCCTTCAGCCGCACCGCATACTTCGACCCGCTCTCCACCTTGGTCTGCTCGTGCAGCTTCACCTCCGCCTCCACCGCCGCCACCCGCTCCTCCATCGTCGCAGCCGGATCCGCCCCCGCCCCATCCTTTCCTCCTGGAGCGTCATCCCCCTTCGAATCGTCATTCTGACTCGTTGAAGCGCCACCCGTTAACGAATCGTCGCCTCTTAATAACGAATCGTCATTCTGGCTCGCTAAAGCGTCACCCCTTAACGAAGCGTCGCCTCTTAATAACGAATCGTCATTCTGGCTCGCAGAGCCAGAATCTCCGTCGTTCGCCCTTCCGTCGTTCGCCTTTGCGTCGTTCGCCCTTGTATCGTTTGCCTTTGCGTCGTTCGCCCTTGCGTCGTCTGCCTTTGTATCGTTTGCCTTTGCGTCGTTCGCCTTTGCTTCTAGGTACCCCAAGGCTTCAGCCTTGGGTCTCAAACCCCCGTCAAGCGCAGGGGGTTTTAACCCCTGGAGCCCTGGGGTACCCATTGTGCCGGGATCCCCATCCGCCACCGTCCCACCGTCACCATCCCCCGCCACCTCCCTTCTCAACTCCACCAACTCCCCCTGCAGCTCCTTCATCTGCCGCTGCGACTCCGCAATCTGCGCCTCAGTCGCCGTCAGCGCCGACGAGATCGCCTCGATCTTCTGTTCCAGTTGGGCCATCCGCTGCCCATCCGCATTCGCCGCCTGCGCGCCTCCGCTCGCCGCCGCCCCAACCAACAGCACGCATACCAGAACTCCACAACCCGCAGCTCTCATCGTCCTCACCTCTTCAAGACCCCCGGGGCAAAGGCCCGCGCCTCGCTGCCTTGACTGAACTGCATTGCCTTTCTTTCCGCTGCCGCCGCCAGTGCCTCCAGCGCGGCCTTCGGCAGTGTGATCACAAATACGCTCAAATGTTCCGCCGACTCCTTCAACTCGATCGTCCCGCCGTGCTCCTGCGCAATCTGCTGCGCCAGCGTCAACCCCAGTCCCACGCCGCTCTCTTTCCCTTCGCTCACAAACGGCAGAAACATCGTCTTCCGGATCGACGCCGCCACTCCCGGCCCGTTATCTCCAACCTCGATCCGGATGGTCTCTGCATCCTCCACCAAGTCCACCGTCACCATCGGGCTGTCCTTGCCGCGATGCGCCGCCTGGCATCCATTCAGCAGCAGGTTGTAAATCGTCCGCCCCATCTTCTTCGCATCGATGTACGCTTCGATCGCCGGCAGCCGCTCCACCACAATCCGCACATCCCGCGCCGCCGGATGCGACCGCACCATGCTCACCGCCCGCTGGATCACCCCCGCAACCGATTCCTGCGCCGGGTCCAGTGCCCGCCCCGTCTGCGTAAACAGCAGCAGCGAGTCCAGCAGCTCCGTCATTCCCTGCACCGCTGTCTGCACCTCCACGAACAGCTCCTCCCGCTCCACCTGCGGCAGCCCTTCATTGCTCATGAACTCCGCATTCGCATACATCGCGGAAAGATAGTGCCGCAAATCATGCGAGATCGAGCTCGCCATCCGCCCAATCGTCGCCAGCCGCTCCGAGTCCAGCAGATCGTTCTGCGTCCGCTGCAGCTCCACCCGCATCCGTTCGAACGCGCGGCTCAGCTCGCGTATCTCTTCCACGCCGTCCTCGCTCAGCCGGTAGCCGAAGTTCCCCTTGGCCAGCGCCCGCGCTCCTTCCACCAGCGCCTCGATCGGCCGCGTCAGCGTATGCGAGATCGACACCAGCATCCCCGCTCCCGCCAGCAGCGCCAGCAGCACCAGCATCAGCACCCAGCGATTCACCCGGTTCAGCAGCTCCGTCGCCTGCGCAAACGACTTCAGCACCACCAACTGCGGCACCGCCTGCCCATTCTCCGCCGCCGGCCCCAGCGCCACCGCCGCCGCCAGGTAATCCTCCTGGCCCAGCCGGATGTTCCGGCTCTCCGCCGGCGAGTGCAGCAACTCCCCCGCCTGGCTCACCAACTGCTGCTGCAACCCCGGAGCCAGCGTGCTCGCCACCACCTCGTTCCCTACTGCAAAGGTCACATCGGCCGCTGCCGCTTCGCTCACCTGCCGCGCCACCCGCTCATCCACCGCGTACCCCACCGCTACAAACCCAAGCTGGCTGCCCGCCTCCGGGTCGCCGAACACCAGCGGCTGGATCGACACCTCGTACAGCCGCCGGTCCAGCGCCAGCAGCTCCGACTCCTCCGGCCGCCCCAGCGAGCTCTCCAGCCCCCGCTCCACCGCCCCGCGGTCCAGCGGAGCGCCCCGGTTGTACGCCGCAATCAGCTTCCCGTTGCGGTCCAGCAGCGCGAACAAATCGCTGTCGCTCACCCGCCAGAACTCCACCCCTCCATCCGCAATCGTCCGGTTGTCGGTGATCATCAGGTTCTTCAGCGTCGGCAGTTCCGAGAGCAGCGCCGTCTCCCGCACCAGCAACTCCCGCCGCTGCTGCGCCAGGTTCGCATACGTCTCCACCGAGTGCTGCAGGTCGCTCGCCAAACTCGCCCGCACCTGCTGCTTCACAATCGCCTTCAAGATCAGCAAGCTCACCGGAGTCAATCCAAAGCACAGCAGCAGCAGCGGGATCAACAACGTGGTCCGCATCCGCAGCCGCTGCATCAACCGTGCCTTCCGCTCCGCCATCCCCGCCCAACCTCCCGCCGCCTAGCCGCCTTCGCCCCTTCTTACCACTTACCCACTCACCACGCGGCCTTAGCCGCTGCTGAAAGACCCTCGACCGCAAACAAAACCGTCATCTCGACCGGAGCGCCTTAGCGCGGAGTGGAGAGACCCCCGCATTGGCTTTTCCGTCGAGCAACCGCTCGACCCCGGAGTAGCAGCGGGCTTCAGCCCGCGGTAACAAGCCCAACCAATCATCGAGGCTTTAGCCTCGGGTCTCCACGACGTAACGCACCGCCTTAAGATAGGCCGGGACTTTAGTAAGATAGGCCGGGACTTTAGTCCCGGCATCACCAGCCCAGAATCGACCCGGGCTTTAGCCCCTGGGGCCTGCCGCCTTTGCATTCGCCTTTGCCTTTCAACTAACAACTGACAACTAACAACTGCTTCTAACAAACTTGTACCCAATCCCATGCAGCGTCCTGAAGTGCACCGGCCGCGCCGGGTCCGCCTCCAGCTTCTGCCGCAGCTTCATCACCTGGTTGTCCACCGTCCGCGTCGTCGGATACGCGGTGTACCCCCAAACCTCGTTCAGCAGCTCTTCTCGCGTAATCACCCGCTCCTCGTTGTCCACAAAGTAGCGCAGCAGCTTGATCTCGTTCGCCGTCAGCGTCACCGGCTCACCGTCTTTCGCAAACTCCATCCCGCTGAAGTCCGCCGTCACCTTGCCAAAACTCACCTGCTGCCCCGCCGCCGCGCTGCCCGGCCGCTGCGTCCGCCGTATCGCCGCCTGCACCCGCGCCATCAACTCCCGCGGGCTGAAAGGCTTGGTCACATAATCGTCCGCGCCCAGCTCCAGCAGCAGCACCTTGTCCGCCACCTCCGACACCGCGCTCAGCACCACCACCGGCGTGTTCGGAGACCACGACTTGATCCCCTTGCAAACCTCCCGCCCCGGCATCCCCGGAAGCATCAGGTCCAGCACCACCGCCCCCGGCCGCAGCGTCTTGCACGTCGCCAGCCCCTCCGCGCCGTCCCCCGACACGTGCACCGTATACCCCTCCGTCGTGAACTGCCGATGCAGCGCCTTCTGGATCCGAAGATCGTCTTCCACCACCAATATCGTGCTGCCCATCTCGCACCTCCGTGCGTCTTTCCCAGTTACTACCGTCCTGCTTAAGAAAACCGGCTTGCCGAAAAAACCGTCCTCCCGAAAAACTGTCTTTTCGTTAAGGGCACGGCTTCAGCCGTGCCGTATAAGCCATATAACGATTACGGCTTTAGCCGCTGAGGTCATTGTTCGCGGGTCGCATTGACTTCAGCATCCTCTCCCCCCGCGGTGCCTATGAATCCGTGGGGCTTTAGCCCCTGGGCCTTCAAAGCGTAGTTAACGGCAAAAGGGGCCTCAGCCCCTCAAATGTCTGATTATTGTCTCAGCTTAAACCCGCCCCGCACCCCCTGAAACCAACAAATGACACCCCCGTTACAATCTCCTGACATTTCCACCCCAACCCCACCCTGTCATTCTGAGCGCAGCGAAGAACCCCCGCATTTGTCTTCTCCCACCTCGAACCCCGAACCTCGAACCTCGAACCTCTTCCTCTGTGTCCTCTGTGATTCGCTTTTGCCCCCGCCTGTGTCCGCCATCACAACCGTTTCCCGCCCACCCATTTAACGTGGTCACCGTCGACAATTTGCGACAAGGCACATCATGTCAAAGGGCCATATGTGTACGCGTGCGTTTGCAGCGTTTGCATGCTTCCTTCTGATCGCCGGATGTGGCGGCGGCAGCAACAATTCTCAGACCACTCCTCCTCCGGTCATCAGCGTCGCCGTCAGCCCCGGGTCGGTCACCCTTAGCGCCGGCGGTACCCAGGCCTTTGCCGCCACCGTCGCCAACGATGCCGCCAATGCCGGTGTAACCTGGAGCGCCTCTGCCGGGTCCATCACCGCCGCCGGCCTGTACACTGCGCCCACTCCGGTCACCGCCACCTCGGCCACGGTCACTGCGGCCAGCCGCACCGATCCCACCAAAACCGCCAGCGCCGCGGTCACGCTCACCCCGGTTGCGCTCACCCTCACCTCCGCCACATCCGTCAGCCTGGTTGGCGACGGCGAGCACACCGCGACCATCGCCGCCTCCATCACCGGCGACAGTGCCGCGCGCGGCGCAACCTTCGTGGTCAGCGGAGCCGGTGGCGCCATCAGCGCCAGTCCGGTCGCCGGCAACTCGCCCACCGCGGTCTACACTGCGCCGCTGGTCACCAGCGCCGGCAGCGCAACCATCACCGTAGCCAGCGTCGCCGACCCCACCAAATCCCAAACCGTAGCCGTCACCCTCACCCTCCCCCCGCCGTCGTCGATGAGCTTCACCACGCCTCCGGGTGCATTGACCGCGGGCATCGCCGGTGCCCCGTATCCCGGCGCGACCATCGCCGTGGCCGGAGCAGTCGGCGCCACCACCTTCACCGTCATCGGCGGATCGTTGCCGCCCGGCCTCACCCTCAGCGCCTCTGGAGTCATCTCCGGCACGCCTCTCGGCCCGCTCGGAACCTCCAGCTTCACCATCCAGGTCACGGATCAGACGGGCGCTGCCAGCGCCATCAGCGGCAGTTTCAGCATTGCCATCGCCGCCCCGCAACTGCTTTCCATCTTCCCCTCCTCGGTGCCGACGGCCACCACCAGCACCACCATCACCCTCACCGGAGTCGGGTTCGCACCCGCAACCACGGTCTATATATCCGGCTACGCCCAGCCCACCACCTACATCTCCCCGCAATCGGTCAGCTTCATCCTTGGCCCGGAGTCCTACACCGGGACGCTCAGCGTGGCCGTGCACAACTCCAGCTACACCTCCAACACCGTCACCCTTGCCATCGTCAATCCGCTGCCGGTGCTCACGTCCATCAGCCCCTCCACCGTCATCGTAGGCTCGGCCTTTACCTTGACCCTCAACGGCTCCGGCTTTTCCACCGCCTCTACCGTCATGGTCAACGGCACCGCCTACACCATCTACAACTCCACCAACACCTCGGCCGCCATCAGCATCCCCGCCACCCAGGTTGCGGCGCTGTCCACCCAGCCGGTCACGGTCGTCAATTCGGTTCCCGGCGGCGGCACTTCAGCGGCGTTGTCACTCCAGGTCATCGGTGCAGACAACCGCCTCCGCACCCTCAACTATCCCACCGCCGACATTGTCACCGACCCGGTGCGCACTCTGCTCTACGCCTCCGTCACCAGCCCCAACAGCATTGTCGCCATCGATCCGCTCCAGGGAGTCGTAGTCACCACCCAGACCCTGTCCAGCGCGCCCGGCCAACTCGCCATCACCACCGACGGCAGCTACCTCTATGTCTCGCTTCCCTCCGCCCAACAGGTAACCCGGCTGCTGTTGCCGTCGCTCACCCCCGACATCACCATCTCGCTCGGCTACACTCCCGGCGACATTGAAGCCGCGCCCGGCGCGCCCCATACCTTCGCCGCGTCCGGAATACCCTCCGGCTCCACCGGCAGCTTCGCCATCTGGGACGACGCCGTCCAGCGCCCGCTCGTTCCCCTCGCCAGCTATCCCACTCCCTCCTACAACACCCTCGCCTGGGGTGCGAATGCCTCCACCCTCTACGCGACCGATGCCATCATGTCCGGCGGGCCGGAGTACATCTTCTCGGTGGCGTCGAACGGTCCCACCCTCACCAGCACCATCCCCGAGGTATTCGGCAACTTCGTCAAGCGCCTCACCTTCAATCCCACCACCGGCCTGCTCTACGACGGATACGGCAATGCCGCCAATCCGTCCACCGGCGCCTCCGCCGGTACCTTCAACGTGCAAAACACCATCTCCTACGAGCCAAATCCCCTCGCCATCGATGCGGCCCACGCCAAGGCTTTCTTCCTCAACTCGGAATACGTCCCCCTTCAGACGAACAGCCTCGGCCCCGACATCCAGGCCTTCAACCTCAGCACTTTTTCCTATATCAACGACATCTACGTCCCCGGAATCTCCGGATCCAAAATTGTTCCCTGGGGCTCCAGCGGCTTGGCCGTCGGCGGCGGCAGCCAGATTTACATCCTCGATGGAGCCTTCGTCTCCTCCAGCGGAACCACCTCGCCCATCGGTTCCTGGCTCACCGAGTCGCCCACCCTCACCTCCATCTCGCCCCAGACCGTCCAGCCCGGCAGCGCCGACACCACCGTCACCCTCACCGGCCAGAACTTCAGCGCGGCCGCCCAGGTCACCTGGAACAACCAGGCTATTCCGTTCACCTGGGTCAGCAGCACCCAGGGAACTGCCACCATTCCCGCCGCGCTCTTGACTCAGGCCGCAACCGGTCCCGTCTATCTCTCCAACGGTCCTCAGACCGAGACCTCCACCGGCCCCGTCTTCACCGTCCTTCCCGACCTCGGCCCCAACACCCAGATCGCCGCCCTCGACATCTCCGGCCAGGATATGGTCTGGGATCCCACCCGCAGTCTGCTTTACATTGCCGTCACCGACACCAACGTCGCCAACGCCAACTCCATCGCCGTCGTCGATCCCGCCACGCCCGCGCTGCGCAATGTCGTCTACACCGGCAATCAGCCCTCGGCCCTGGGTATCTCCGGCGACGGCGTCTATCTCTACGCCGGCTTCCAGACCCTCACCGCGGTCGAACGCTTCGCGCTCTCAGACTTCTCGCTCAATCTCACCATCCCCCTCAACTCAGGCACGCCCTCTGAGAGCTTTGCCGGCGAAGTCAAGGTCGCCCCAGGACAGAATCAGACCATCGCCGTCACCATGGGCAATCGAAGCATCGAGCCCCGCGACGCCGGAGGTCTCTTCATCTTCGACAACGCCACCCCGCGGCCCAAGTCGCTGCCATACAGCTTCGCCGATACCTTCAAAGTCGCCTGGGGCAGCGATGCCACCAGGCTCTTCGCGCACACCGACCCCGTCGCCCAGCCGCAGATCTTTTCCCTCATCACCATCGACAGCACCGGCGTCATCGGGACCAGCACCGCAACCGCCGGGCGCGGCTATTACGGGCTCCGCCCCCACTACGACGCCGGCACAAATCTCGTCTACAGCGACGGCGGTCAAGTCACCAACCCCGCCAACGGAACCCCCGCCGGAGTCTTCCTCTCCAACGGCCTCATGGTCCCCGACTCCACCGTGAACCGCGCCTTCTTCCTGAGCGAGAACGCAAACCAAAGCGCCGGATTCTACGACCTCCAGATCTACGCCCTCACCACCCAGACCCTGATCAAGACCATCCCTCTCGGCGTCGTCACCGGCTCCCCCAGCCAGATTGTCCGCTGGGGTACGCAGGGGATCGCCATCCTCACCGACGGCTACGGCTCCGGCCCCGGCATGCTCTACATCCTCCAGGGCAGCGACATCTCCGGCCTCGCCACGCCGCCTCCCGGAGCCATCACCCTCAGCCCCGCCCACGTCACCGCCGGCGCCGCCGCCGGAATCACCATTACCGTTACCGGAACCAACTTCCTTTCCACCTCCACCATACTGGTCAATGGGACCCCGCACGCCACCACCTTCGTCAGCGCCACCCAACTCTCCTTCCAGCTCACCGTCAGCGACCAGGTCTCCGCCAACTATCTCGCCGTTGCCGTCACTAATCCCGCCGGGATCACCTCGCCCACCGCCGCCCTCGAGGTCGACAATCCCGTGCCCGTCATCTCCAGCCTCGGCGGAGCATTCGTTCCCGTCGGCACGTACGGCCTCAACCTCACCGTCTCCGGAAGCGGGCTCATGCCGGCTACGGTAGTCGAGTTCAGCGGCAGCCCGCGCGCAACCACCTACCTCAGTCCCACCCAGGTGTCGGTCGCCCTCACCCCCGCCGACCTTGCTACCGCGGGCAGGTTCGCCATCACCGCAGTCAATCCCGCGCCCGGTGGCGGCGCCTCCGCCGCAGCCACCCTCGAGGTCGACAATCCCACCCCGGCCATCTCCCAGCTCACGCCCAACATCGTCGCCACCGGATCGCCGGCCCGCCAGGTCTTCGTCGCGGGCAGCAACTTCGTCGCCGCCACCGCCATCCAGGTCAACGGCAGCGCGCGCGCCACCACCTACCAGAGTTCCACCCAGGTCGATGTCCAGATGACCGCCGCCGACTTTGCCGCCTCCGGCAGCATCTCCCTGGTCGCCGTCAATCCCGCACCCGGCGGTGGCACGTCGAACACTGCCTCCATCGCCGTAAACAACGGCATTCCCGGCCCCATCACACTCAGCCCCAGCGCCGTGATCGTCGGAACCAGCACCCCCACCACCGTCACCGTCAACGGCTCCAACCTCATGCCGGCCAGCGTAGTTCAGGTCAATGGAACCGCGCGCACCACCACCTTCGTCAGCTCCACCCAACTCACCTTTGTCCTCACCGTTGCCGATCAGGCCACCGCCGGAACGTTGTTCGTCACCGTCGTCAATCCGTCGCCCGGCGGCGGCACCGCCTCCACCACGCTCACCGTCGCCGCCGCGGCTTCCACCCCGGTCATCACCGCGCTCTCGCCCGCGCAGATTGTCTTCGGCTCCGGCGCAACCACGTTGCTCGTCTCCGGAACCGGCTTCGTCGCCAGCTCGGTCGTCAACTGGAACGGAACCCCGCTCGCCAGCTCCGCCTACAACGCGCAAAACATCTATGGACAGGTTCCCGCCAATCTGCTCGCCAGCATCGGCACCGCCACCATTACCGTCAGCAGCCCCACCGCAACCCCGCCGCTCTCGAACGCGCTTTCCCTCAGCATCGTTGCCCCTCCCGTTCCCACCCTCACCTCCATCAGTCCCTCGTCCGGCCCCATCGCCACCGCCTTCACCGCGACCCTCACCGGCACCGGCTTCACCGCCGCCAGCACCGCACTGGTCAATGGGACCGCCTTACCCACCACCTTCGTCAGTTCCACGCAGCTCACGGCCGCCGTCCCTGCCAATCAACTCCTCCCCGGCAACGCCAGCTTCACCGTCACCACGCCCGCTCCCGGCGGAGGCACGTCCGCCGCCCTGGTCTTCACGGCGTACATCTCCATCGTCAACAACAGCTTCATCTACAACCCCACCAACGGCTTGTTCTACCTCTCGGTACCCAGTTCCGCCGGCCCACCCTACGCCAACTCCATCGTCTCGCTCGATCCCGTCACCGGCGCGCTCGGCACTCCCATCTTCGTCGGCAGCGAGCCCAACCGCCTCGCCCTCACCAGTGACGGTCGCTATCTCTGGGTCGGCCTCGACGGCGCCGACGCCGTGCGCAAAGTCGATCTCGTCGCCAACACCGCCGGCCTGCAGTTCTCCATCCCGCCCGTCAACTACTACGGCAACTACCCAGTCACCGCATACGCGCTCGCCGCCCTCCCCGGCCAGACCGACTCCGTCATCGTCTCCGCGGGAATCAGCCAGGGTCCCTACTCCACCCTCGCCATCTTCGATAGCGGCGTCACCCGCGGCAGCCCCATCATCAGCTTCAACTCCGGCATCATGTCCCTGCAAGTCAACGGCGCCCTCAGCGAGATCTACACCGCTGCCACCAGCTTCTCCAACTACAACACCTACACCTACACCGCTTCCGGCCTCACGCCCAAAGTCTCCGTCACCGCCGCCGGAGCCCTGGTCGAATACATGGAAGACCGCATCCAGCTCGTGTCCGGCCGTATCTACACGGACTACGACACCATCTACGACTCCGAGTCCGGCACCCTCCTCGGCGCCTTCCCCATCACCCAGACCAGCGGCGCCGCTCCCGCAGCCATCGATTCCACCCTCGGCCTCGCCTTCCTGCTCGACACCTCCGTCCAATACTCGCAGTTCCCCAATCAGATTCAGATCTTCAATCTCTCCAACTTCACCCAGGCCGGAACCGCCGTCATCCCGGTCAACGTCGCCCTCAACACCTACAACGATCCCGTCGCCCCGCTCACTCGGCTCACCCGCTGGGGAGCCGACGGCCTCGCCTTCCGCAACAGCGTCAGCGTCTACTCCCTGCGCTCCAACCTGGTCCAGAATCTCTCCGCCAACTCCGCCGACCTCGGCGTCACCCTGTCCGCCTCCGGCTCCAACCTCACCGGCACGCAAACCACCTACCTCGCCACCGTCACCAACGCCGGTCCCTCCGCCGCATCGGAGGTCGCACTCACCGCGCAGATTCCCTCCACCGGAGTGCTGGTCTCCGCCATCCCATCCTCCGGTTCCTGCTCCAGCGCCACCTGCGATCTCGGGGCCCTCTCCAGCGGAGCCACCATCACCATCACCTTCACCGTTAACCAGCTCACTCCCGGGCCTGCCGCCTTCAGCGTCCAGGTCAGCGCGTCCCAGCCCGACCCCAATCCCGCCAACAATCAGGCGACCTCCTCCACCACCATCCTCGGCTCCTCCTACAATCTCGCCCCCACGCTTCTCTCCGTCTCGCCGTCCGCCATCCTCGCCGGTTCAACCGACACCGTAATCACCCTCACCGGCTCCAACTTCACCGCCGGCTCCACCATCCAGATGGATTCAGTCGCGCTGCCAACCTCCGTCGTCAGCGCCACCCAACTCACCGCCACCGTCCCCGCCGCAAGCCTCTCCGCGCTCGGATGGCACGCCCTCGCCGTCTCCAACCCCGCGCCCGGCGGAGGCCTTTCCGCAACTCTTCCCTTATCCATCTTCACCGTCATCAAGGCTGGCGTTAACCACATCCTCTACGAGCCCTTCTCGCGCCAGATCTACGCCACCCTCCCATCCACCCAGCCCAACGGCAACTCCGTCGAGGCGCTCACCCCCGCCACCGGCATCTTCTCCACTCCCGTCTACGTCGGCAGCGAGCCCACCACCATGGCGCTCTCCGGCGACAGCGCATTCCTCTACCTGCTCGCCACCGGTTCCAGCCAGCTCGTGCAATACAACCTGCTCACCCAGCAGCCCGTCTCCAGCTTCCAGCTCAGCAGCAACAGCATGGGATTCGCAGTCCAGACCGGCAACCACAATACGCTCGCACTCACCGGCGCATCCTTCGGCATCTCCATCGTCGACTTCGCCACTCCCGCTGCGCTGCGTGCTTCCGCCTCCACCGGCCCCTCCAGTCTCGGCGTCCAATTCCTCGACGCCTCCGACCTCATCGTTGGCGGAGCCGCCGGCCTCCAGTTCTCCCGCTACACGGTCAATTCCACCGGAGTCACCGCCGCTCCCTCCGCCTACGCTCCCGGAGACACGGGCCTCTTCAAACTCGTCAACGGCCTCGCCTACACCGCCAACGGCAGCATCGCCAACGTCACCTCCGAGCCCGGAACCCTGGTCGGAACCTTCCCCTATTACGGCGGCACCAACACCCAGGCCGCGAACACCCAGGCCGCGGTCGCGCCCGATCCCGCCATCGGCCTCGTCTTCTTCCTCGCCGGCGGCGCCACCTACTCGTCGAACAGCCTCTCCGGCATCGCAGCCTTCAACTCCAACACCTTCGTCCCTGCATCCTATGTCCCCCTCAACCTGGCTGAGATTGAAACCTCCACCTTCACCGCCGTCGACGTCCTCCGCTGGGGACAGGACGGCCTGGCCGCGCTCACCAGCTCCGGCAACATCTACCTGCTGCGCGGAGGCGCGGTCCTGCCGCAACTGCTCCAGGCCAATCCGTCGCCGGTGCTCAGCTCCGCATCTCCAGCCAGCCTCCAGCACGGCGCCGGAAACACCGTCCTCACCCTCACCGGCAGCAACTTCCTTCCCGGAGTGGCCGTCTCCTGGAACGGCGCCTACCGCACCACCAACTTCGTCAGCGCCACCCAGATCACCGTAGACATCCCCGCCGCCGACCTGGCCGCCCCCGCAACCGCGTCCCTAACCGCCGCCAACCCCAACTCCACCCCCTCCCCCACCCTCCCCCTCCCCATCAACTAACCAGTTGTAGTGCGCCGGAAATGAGGGTACTGCATCCGGGCTGCGCATAACGGCCCAGCTTTGCTGGCATTACCATACCTGGCCAGCCAGAGGGATCACTTAGATGCCCACGCGGGAATGTATTCTGTGTATTTTCGAGATGCGTTCTCGGGATTTGCGGGGGCGATAATCTTCTTGTCCAATGCTTCTTGAATCAACCTCGATACCATTGAGCGTTGCTTTTCGGGCATCTTGAGGCGCTCCCTCAGCGACTTGTTTGTCATGACTGAATGAGAGCAGTACTATAAGAAGCGCATGTTGATAGCAAGCGTTTAGTCGATCAGGAGATGACATTTGGGCAAAGGTTCTCGGAGATGACAACGTCACTTTGAAGTGATTCGACTCTTCCTCAAACCTTATCGGCGGAAGTCCAAAGACTTCTACCTCTACCGCGGCTCGGAGTAGGCCGGAGCCGCGCTGCTCGCAAATCTTGTACAGACGAAAAGCTCTTGCTAGCTTTTCATTTCTGGACTCAGGTTGAGTTCCGATTATGCGCTCAATGCTCTTTGATGGGAGAAGTTTTCCCGGGTTAGATATCTCGATTCGATCGTCGTATATTTCGATCAGAGGCCTCGACCCGGATATCGTGAAGTCCTGGTGAATTAGGGCGTTGGCAATCAGTTCGCGAAGAGCCACCTCGGGATATACGGGCACCTCCTGGCGAAGTGCTTGTTTTATCACCTCGCTTTTCGGCAGTATGTTGCACACAAAGGTCAAGAGGTTCTGAAAGGTGATCGCATAGCCAAACCGTCCCTCGACATCCGTGCGAGTCTTTATCTTGTTTAGTCCCTCATACACAATAACTCTTGCGCTTTTATTCGCCACCGATGGGAACGCCTGAAGATTATTGGCTGCCGAAATAGCTCCAAGATTAGTTACGTATCCGCCACCCGAAGGATTGCGCATAATAAAGGATGAATCCTCCATCCACACAAGACGCGCCTTCTTGCTCTTTGGGGTCGGTTGATCCAGCATCTGAAAAATTGGGTCGATGGACAACGCGCCTAACAGTTCCTCGTCGCTCATCAACATCGACGCATGGAGGTTTTCCCAGCGTGGCGATTCACTATGAAGCATCATGAACGCAATCTCTTGCCTGCTGGCTCTACGTGTCGTTCCACCCGATCTGATCGAGGTATCGTCTATAGCGTGACCGCGCCTGCGAACAGGCTTTATCGGCGCTTCAGGAATGTGAACAAGGAGAATATGTGTTCCATCAAAGTCAATTCCCTCATGGTCAAGTTGCAAGGGCGGCTCAACGCCATCCCTAGCGAGGTTTGCTATCTGACCTGAGATGCGCTCCATTTCGGCAGTGGTGAGTCCTTTCAGACTGGCATCACTTTTGATTCCGAACGCGAGGTATCCGCCGCCAGGATAATTGGCAAACGCGCACAGGTGTTCCGACAGTCGCCTGGAGTCGCTTGAAAGAGCGACTTTCCAGTCGATCTCATTAGGCTCTTGTTGAGGCGGCTCTAGGCTGCCAGCCAGTAGCTCTATTCCTTTGGAAACCCAAGGCTTCATCGACGTTCTTCAGTCAAATAAGAAGTGCCGTATCATCAATAGTTTACACGCGAAGTACTTTTCGCAGTCAAATAAGATTGGGCATCGAATCTGCGTGCTTGTGGCGAAGGCTGAACCTAAAGACCTGCTCTGCCACATATACGTCGAGGTGGAACGGCCCCAAGCTGATGTAACGCCCCGCTCAAACCCCGCTATCATTAACACCAGCCACCACCCCGCTCTTCCTCGAACCTCGAACCTCGAACCTCGAACCTAGTACCTAGTCCCTAGCCCCATGCCCCGCATAGCCATCCCGCAGCCCACCTCCACCGACCCCGAATACAATCGTCGCGCCTGGCCCCAGTACGCCGAAGCCATCACCCGTTCCGGCGGCACGCCCGTCGAAATCCCACTCAACGCCCCGCCCGCAGCCACCGCCAAGCTCATCGCCACCTGCCACGGCGTCCTTCTCCCCGGCAGCCCCGCCGACGTCAACCCGCAAAAATACGGCCAGCAGCCCGAGCCCGAGTGCAACCCCGCCGACCCCGCCCGCGAAAACGTCGACGAGCTCCTCCTCCAGGACGCGCACAACCTCCGCAAGCCCATCCTCGCCATCTGCTTCGGCACGCAGATGCTCAACGTCTGGCGCGGCGGAACCCTCCTGCAGCACCTCACTCCCATGCCCGTCAACCACGCCGCCGGCCGCGCCGTAGCCATCGCCCACACCGTCACCCTCGCCCCCAACTCCCTCCTCGCCGCCATCGCCGCAACGGACAACGAACAACGAACAACGGACAACGTCCCTCGCCTCCCCATCAACTCCTCCCACCATCAAGCCATCGGCATCCCCGGCGACGGCCTCCGCATCACCGCCCGCAGCCCCGAAGACGGCGTCATCGAAGCCATCGAACCCACCCCTCACTTACCACTTACCACTGACCACGTACCACTGCCTTTCCTCATCGGCGTCCAGTGGCATCCCGAGCGCACCTACTCCACCGACCCCGCCTCCCGGGCCCTCTTCACCCGCTTCGTCGCCGCCGCCGCCACCTGGCAACCCCTCGCTCCCACCACCCCCTGAACCCCGCGACCAAACCGGGTGCCCCATGATCAACGCGCATCGCGCGTTGATCGTGGGGCTAGTCTCTCAACCGCAGACAATCCGCTTCTGCCGGGTGCCCCATCCCTTCCCCTTTGTCATTCTGAGCGCAGCGAAGAACCCCCGCATTTGTCTTCCGCCCGCACCATCCACTCACCCCCCGTACTCTCTTTTTCCCTCTGTGTCCTCTGTGATTCGCTTTTGCTCTTGTTGCCCTCGCCGCTGTACAAAATTGCACAGACTCCGCCCCGCCCCCCGTGTCACTCTGGTGTCCTGCCTCCGGGCGTGCTCCAACCCAACGCAGACCGACCCCCTTGGAGCTCTCACGTTTCGTCCGCCGAGGTGCACTGCATGTCCTATATCTCGATCGACCCCAAAACTTACCGCCGCCTGCAGCAGTTCGCCCAGCGCACCGGCGTCTCCATCCACGCCGCCGCCACCGATGCCGTCGAAAACTGGCTCGACATCACCACCGATCCCCGCCTCGCCATCACCGCCCTCACCACCATCGCCCTCACGTCGCCGGACTCGCTCCAGCCGGACCAGGTGCAGCCCGAGCCGGCCCCACCCGCAGCCCTCCCCCGCAACGTCACCTTCATCAACGCCAACCTCGGCGCACCCCCGCACCACCGGAACGACTCCGCGCGCAAACGAGCCCAACCCGCCGCCAACCCCATCGAAGAACTGGCCCGCTGATCCCCTAGCTTGTCATTCCCTCGTTCTAGCTTGTCATTCTGAGCGAAGCGAACGGGGCCCCCGGCCAGCTCGCTGGCTGGGGCAGGAAGAACCCCCGTATTTGTCTTTCGCCCCGCTTGTCCTCGAACCTCGAACCTCGCCCCCCTACCTCTCCACCGGCTGCAACTTCTTCACCACATCGTCCAACTGTTCCTGAATCCCGCCCAGCGTCTCCTGTTCTTTCCGCAGCGCGGTCTCCGCATCCTGCAGCGCAGTCGTCGCATCGTCCTCCTGGCTCTTGAAGTTCGCGATGTTCGCCTTGAACATCTGCTCCTGCTGCGCCATCTGCTTCTGCTGCACCGGGTCTATCGTCGAACTCGCGTTCTGCTCCATCTGCGCAATCTGCGCCGCGAAGTTCTTCTCATTCATCTGCAACTGCGACACCCGGTTCCGCGCGTTGTCGCGCTTCTCCAGCGCCTTGTCCACCACGCCGTGCTCCACCTCCAGTTCGGTCAGCAGAATCTGCGTCGTCTGCCCCAGCCTTACATCGTTATGGATCCCACGCATCTCCACCAGAATCTCCCGCAACACCGCCGCGTCCCCCATCCCCGCCGCGCTCGACGGATTCCCCGCCTCACCCCCCGCCCCCGCCGCGTTCACCTGCGCCCCTTGGCTGGTTTGCCCCAACCCCACCCCAACTCCCAACCCCGCCATCACCAACCCCGCCATCACCACCACCCGCATCCCAACCAGCGCTCGCATCATCGTCCCTCCTCACAACTGCTGCGCCTATCCTATCGCCCCCACCCCCATCTATATATAGATACCGTCTTCACTCCGCCGTGAATCGGCTTACCCCTCCGCCAGCCATTTCTCCGCCTCTTCCATCGTCTTGAACACCCGCATCATCTCGCTGCCCGCGTTGATCCCCCGGAAAAGCTGGTACATCCGCGCAAAATCGTAGGTGTCCCGGGTCGGCGCCACCATCGTCCGTCGCGACCTCGGGCTGAAAACCTTATCCTTGGCCATCTGCCCAATCTCCGCCGGCGTGATCGCCATCCGCGTCACGTCCCGCCCATCGATGATCTGGTAAAAGTCCTCGCTGAAGTTTGGATCGCTCAGGAATTTCGCTCGCATCGCCATCGCCTCGGCATACGTCACCACGCCCCACGCGCGGGCTCTCACCCATCGCCGCTCCGCATCGACCTCGCAATCGCATGGCATTCCCCGATCATACGGCAACCGTGGCAACGCGCTGCGGCGGTGTTTGCTCACCCGCTAAGCCACGCCTCCGCCTCTTCCACCGTCTTGAACACCCGAATCATCTCGCTGCCCGCGTTGATCCCCCGGAAGAGCTGGAACGTGCGCGCAAAATCGAACGTGTCCCGCGTCGGCGCCACCATCGCCCGCCGCGACCTCGGGTTGAACACCGCATCTTTCGCCATATCCGCAATCTCCACCGTCGTCAGCCCAATCCGCGTCACCTCCCGCCCATCGATGATCTGGTAAAAGTCCGGGCTGAACCTCGGATCGCTCAGGAACTTCTTCCGCATCGCCAGCCCCTCGGCATACGTCACCACGCCCCGCGCGCGCACCCGCACCCACCGCCGTTCCAAATCGAGTTCGCAGTCACACGGCATATCCCCGATCATAAGGCGACTGTGCCAGCTCGCCGTGCCTACCGCGGTTGCGCTTCCTTTCAATGTCCCGGAATCGCCCGCGGCGGCTGCACTCCCAGCGTCGGCGGCTGCGTCGGCGCTTTGCCCGTCGCGGCCCAGCCCATCGCCACAAACCACCCCAGGATGGTCCATCCGAAAAACACATTCACCAGGGTGATCCATACCGCCGCCTGGCAGTTCCGGTAAACCGCCAGCGCCGTCGGCAGCACATACATCACCGCCCCCAGCGCAAACAGAATCATGTTTATCGGTACCATCAGGTCGACGTTGTTCCGTCCCAGTCCCAAAGCAATCAGCAACAGTGCGAACGCGTTCAGCCCGCATACAACGATCAGGCGCAGCAAATTATGCATTTGCCACCTCCTATGGAAGGCCGATAATCGTACACTCGCACCCCACCACATGCAAGCGGAATCGCTTCGACTCTTTCAGCACCTTAGCCCCTGAGACATGCCTCCTTCCACCACCCACCCAAATAAATCCGAGCGAATCCCACCCCCCGCGCGTCTCACAAATGAACCTCCCGCAAACCACCATGACCCACCTCCGCACCCGCGCCCTGCTCCTCGCCGCTGCCTTCATTCCCCTCACCACCCTCGCCCAGCAACCCACCCCGCAACCTCTCACCTTCGGTGTGGTCAGCATTAAGCCCCACAGCCAGGGCGCAGGCTGGCGTCTGTGGCCTACCCCTGACGGCTATACCGGCAGCAACATCTCGCTCTACAAACTCGTGCAGGAAGCCTATGGCGACGACCATAGATCGCGTGATCCGAAGTTAGTCACCGGAGGCCCATCCTGGATCGACACGGACAAGTTCGACCTCGAAGCTAAGTTCGATCCCGCCGACATCCCCAAAGTCAAAGACCTCACCTACCGCCAGGAGGCCGACATGCTCCGCGCGGTGCTCGCCGACCGCTTCCACCTCAAAGTCCACTTCGAGACCAGGGACTTCCCCGTCTTCAACCTCGTCGTTGCCAGGAATGGCCTCAAAATGCAGCAATCGAAACCCGTTGCCTCGGCCGGTCCGCTCGCGAACGCATGTAGCGTTCGGTCGAAATCCGGGTCCCCGTATTCCCTTGCAGCCTCGAACTGTCCAATCGACGGCCTGTCCGCCAGGCTGCGCTATGTTATCGACCACATCGTCATCGACAAAACCGGCCTCACCGCCCGCTACGACTTCGAACTCGAATGGTCGCCCGATAACACCCCGGCCGACTCCCCCGCCGCCGTCCACCCCTCCATCTTCACCGCCGTCCAGGAGCAACTCGGCCTCAAGCTCGAACCCGCCACCGCCCCCCTCCAGGTCCTCGTCATCGACTCCGCCGAAAAACCCACCCCCAACTAACCCCACCGGCGTCCCCTCTTTTCGCACCCTGTTCCCTGTCCCCTGTCCTCTGTCCCCTGTTCCCTATTCCCTGTTCCCTGTCCTCCGTCCTCCGTCCCCTGCCCTTTACCGCCCATTCCGT